>Ga0134125_10000577_pt1 | contig 48626 bp, 42 predicted proteins | sample KB31751_FD_96464 | JGI IMG/M metagenome (GOLD analysis project Ga0134125, IMG submission 96464) | Terrestrial soil microbial communities with excess Nitrogen fertilizer from Kellogg Biological Station, Michigan, USA - KB3-175-1 | ecosystem: Environmental > Terrestrial > Soil > Unclassified ... | reverse complement strand
TGGCGATGCTCGACTACATCGCGATCGACCGGGCCGACCCGGAGGTCTGCGAGGCGATCGGGGTCGGTCTGGCACGGGGGGCGACGCTGGCCGGGATCGAGATCCCCGGTGGCGAGCTGGCCCAACTGGGCGAGATGGTCCACGGGGTCGACGTCTCGGGGGCCTGCTTCGGCACCGTGGCGCTCGACGCGATCGTCGACGGCCGTCGGGCGGCGCCGGGCGACTCGATCATCGGCATCCCTTCCTCGGGGCTCCACTCCAACGGCTACACGCTGGCGCGGGCCTCGCTCGAGGGCCTGGACATGGGCATCGACCCGGAAGGGCGGCTGGGACGGCCGCTGGGCGAGGCGCTGCTCGAGCCGACCGTGATCTACGTGAAGGCGATCGTCGAGCTCTTGCGCTCCGAGGTCGATGTCCGCGGGCTCGCCCACATCACCTCGGGGGGAGTCAACAACCTGCTCCGCCTGGCGGCGCCGGTCGGCTACGAGATCGACGCCCCCCTCCCCGTCCCGCCGCTCTTCGACCTGATCGCCGAGCGCGGCGACGTCAGCGGCGAGGAAATGCACGAGATCTTCAACATGGGCTGCGGCTTCGCCGTCGTCGTCCCCGAGAACGACGAGTCCCGCGCCCTGGCGATGCTCGCCGCCCACCACCCCGGCACCGCCCGCATCGGCCGCGTCACCGACGACGCCGGCGTCGTCACCCGCTGACGCCCGCGGACATCCGCGCGTCTTCCACATCATCGTCCAGCACGTCGGTGCGATTGAGCCCCCTATGGGGTGTACAAGTGCACCGGCGGCGAGCGGGGCGATGTGGGAGTGTGACCGCGCGCGGCCCTCGTCCGACCGGCTACGTTGGGCCAATGCGACATCGGGTCTGCAAAGCAGTCGCCGGCCGGCGCCCACGTGCAGGCAGGGTCGGCGTCGCAGCGAACCTCTACGGACACGTGCTCGACAATATCCAGACCGACCCGATGCCCCCGACAGCCAGGAAGAGCTGATGCCGGACCGCGCCAAGACCAGTTCGCGGATGATCGGCACCGTGCTCTCGGGCCGCTACCGGCTCGAGGCGAAGCTCGGCTCGGGCGGGATGTCGACCGTCTACCTCGCCCGCGACACCACCCTCGACCGGCCGGTCGCGGTGAAGGTGATGCACCGCGAGATGTCCGAGCAGGCCGACCAGCTGGAGCGCTTCCGCCAGGAGGCGCGCGCGGTGGCCAAGCTCTCCCACCCCAACGTCGTCTCGGTGATCGACGCGGGCGAGGACGGCGGTTACCCCTACATCGTCTTCGAGTACGTCGAAGGAGAGACGCTGAAGGCGCGGATCAATCGGATCGGGGCGCTCGACGTGCAGGAGGCGCTCGCCTACGCGATCGAGATCGCCCGCGCCTTGACCGTCGCCCACGCCCGCAAGATGGTCCACCGCGACATCAAGCCGCAGAACGTGATGATCGACGCCGAGGGCCGCGCCAAGCTGACCGACTTCGGCATCTCCCGCCAGCTCGAGCAGGACGGGATGACCGCCACCGGCCGCGTCCTCGGGACCACCGACTACGTCGCCCCCGAGCAGGCGATGGGCCGCGGCACCGACCAGCGCTCCGACATCTACGCGCTCGGCGTCGTCCTCTACGAGATGTTCACCGGCGAAGTCCCCTTCGCCGCCGACAGCCAGGTCGGCGTGGCGATGAAACACGTCAACGAGGAGCTTCCCGACGTGCAGACGATGCGACCGGAACTCTCGGCCGCCTCGGCGCTGGTGGTCGAGCGGGCGACGGCCAAGGACCCGGCGAAACGCTACGCCGACATCGGCGAGATGATCGACGACCTCTCGACCGCGCTCGAGGTGGAGGCGGCGCGGGCGGGCTCGACCACCGGCGAGGCGACCAGCGTGCTGGAGGCGGTGCCGCCCGCCAAACGCAAGCTCTCCTCCCGGGCGCGCTGGTCGTGGGGCCTGGCGGGGCTGGTGGCGCTGGTGGCGCTGGTCGTCGTCGTCCTGCTCCTGATCGACTCCAGCGGCAACGCACCCGTCGTCGGCAATCACGAAAACGGCGGGCCGCAGAAGCCGAGCGGGTCTCCGGTGGCGCTCGAAGAGGCGACCGACTACGACCCCGAGGGCGACGGCCACGAGGCGCCGGAAACGGTCGGGCTGGCGGTCGACGGCAATCCGACCGGGACCTCCTGGACCACCGAGCACTACGACACCGACACCTTCGCCGGGACCAAGACCGGCCCCGACCCGGGCGTCGGGATCTACGTGACGACGCAGGCGGCCGCCTCGCCGAAGACGATGAAGATCCTCTCCCCCACGCCGGGCTGGGACGCGCAGATCTTCGCCGCTCCCGCCGGCCCGCCGGAAGCGATCGAAGAATGGGGCGAACAGGTAGGCGAAGTGACGGACGCCGGGAAGGAAGAGGAAGTCGACCTGCACCTCGGCGGCGCCGCGAAGTACTTCCTGATCTGGTTCACCAAGGCCTCGCCGGCGAGCGACCAGCAGGGTCGCTACCAAATCGAAATCTCCGACATCAAGTTGTTCGAATAACCCACTCCGTGGGTTATTCGACACAAACCCGCGAACCGGGCGGGCGAAGCGCCGCCTAGAACTCGTACGAGCGCACCCGCCGGTGGCGCTCGACCGCGAGGTCGACGAGGCGGTCGCAGAGGTCCGGATAGGAGAGCCCGCCGGCCTCGAGCAGCTTCGCGTAGACGCTGGTCTCGGTGAAGCCGGGCATCGTGTTGATCTCGTTGACCAGCACGGTGCCGTCGGGCTCGACGAAGAAGTCGCAGCGGGCGAGGCCGGAGCAGCCCGCAAGGTCGAAGACCCGGGCGGCGAGCTCGCGCACCCGGGCGGTCTCGAACTCCGAGATCGGCGCCGGGACCGCCAGGTCCATGCCGCCCTCGCCGTACTTGGCCTCGTAGTCGTACCACTCGGCGTTGACCATCAGCTCGCCCGGCATCGAGGTCTGCGGGTCCTCGTTGCCGAGCACCGAGCACTCGATCTCGCGGCCATGGGCCGATGCCTCGACGATCACCCGCGGGTCGTGCCGCAGTGCCGTCTCCACCGCCGCATCAAGGGCGCTCAAAGTCTCGATCCGGGTGATGCCGACGCTCGAGCCCATCCGCGAGGGCTTCACCCAGAGCGGCGCCCCCAGCTCGGCGCAGCGCTCCCGCCACCCCTCTTCGCCGACCGCGACGAAGTCGACCTGCGGGATCCCCTGCCCGGCGAGCAGGCGCTTCAGCGTCAGCTTGTCCATGCAGGTGGCCGAGGCGAGGACGTCGGAGCCGACGTAGGGCAGGTCGAGCATCTCCAGCAGGCCCTGCAGGCTGCCGTCCTCGCCGAAGGCCCCGTGGAGGACCGGGAAGGCGACGTCGGCCTCGAGCAGGCCGCCGCCGGGGACGAGGTCCACCGCGGCGCCGGCGGCGAGCCAGCGCCCGTCGCGGCCGATCCGCACCTCGACCACCTCGTGGCCCGCTTCTTCCAGCCCTTTGATCACCGAGGCGCCTGAGTTGACCGAGACGTCGTGCTCGGAGGAGCGCCCCCCTGAAAGGACTGCCACCCTCAAGGCGTCGTCCCTTCCGTTCCTTCTCCCTCCGGTTCCGATTCTTCCGGCACGGCGGCGGCGCGCTTGCCGACGATCAGCGTCACCTCGGTGCCCGGCGCCAGCTCGGTGCCGCCGCTGGGCGACTGACGGGTGACCAGCCCGATCTTTTCTTCGTTGCGGGTTTCTTCTTCCTGGACCACCGGGTCGAGGCCGGCCGCGCGCACCGTTTCCACAGCTTCACGGCGTTCGAGCCCGACCACGCCCGGCATCTTCTTCGTTTCCCTCCCGGAGGAGACGGTGATCTGCACGGTCGAGCCCGGTTCCAGTTCCTGGCCCGCGCTCGGCGACTGCCGCAGCACGCGGCCGACCGGCGCCCCCGATTCCTCTTCGCCGACTTCGGGGGTGAGGCCCCGGGCGCGGATTTCCTGCACCGCGAGGCGCCGCTGCTTGTCGACCAGGACCGGCACCTTGACCAGCTTCGGCCCGCTGGAGACGAAGATCGTCACGGTCGAGCCGTGGGTGGCGCTGTTGCCGGAGCGCGGTTCGGTGTAGACCACGTTCCCTTCTTCGACCGACTGCGAGTTGACGCGTTCCGTCGCCACTTCGAATTCGGCCGCTTCGAGCTTCTTCGTCGCCTCTTCCTGGCTCAGTCCGGCGACGCCGGGGATCACCCCTTCGCCCGGCCCGATGCTGACCGTCAGGGTCACCCCCGGCTTCGAGCAGAAGAGGGTGAGGAAGGAGCAGTCTTCCTCGGCCTTGCGGCCGGGCGGCGAGGGGGTCGGATCCTGCTCGAGCACGGTCCCCGCCTCGATCGGCCGTTCGACCTGGATCGGCGGCTGGTTGACGCTGAAGCCGTGCTGTTCGAGGATTTCTTCCGCTCGCTGGAGGCTGCGGCCTTCGACGCTCGGCACGTCGGTGGTGGTGTCCTGGCTCAGCAGGATCCCGATCAGCGCGCCGATCAGGATCGCCACCAGGGCGCCGAGGATCCACCAGTTCCGCCGTCGCCTGCGGGCCGCCTCGGGGTCCTCCTCGTCCGCGTCGACCGGCACCGCGACGACCGGCGGCAGCGCCGCGAAGGAGGTCGTCCCCCGCCCCGCCCCGCCCGGGTCGCGCATCGCCTGGTCGAGCGCGGCGATGAACGCGTCGGCGCTCTGGAAGCGCTGCCCGGGGTCCTTCTCCAGCGCCCGCATCACCACCGCGTCGAGCGCCGGGCTCACCCGCGGCTGGATCGAGCTCGGCCGCTGGGGCATCTGCGAGACCTGTTTCATCGCCACCGCGACCGCCGATTCGCCCTCGAACGGGACCCGCCCGGTGAGCGCCTCGTAGAGCATCACGCCGATCGAATAGAGGTCGGAGACGGCGGTCACGTCGAAGCCCTGGGCCTGCTCCGGCGAGAGGTAGTGCGGGGTCCCCATCACCGAGCCGGTCTGGGTGATCTCGGAGACGCCGGCGCGGGCGATGCCGAAGTCGGTGACCACGGCTTTGCCCTCCGGGTCGACGATCACGTTCTGCGGCTTCAGGTCACGGTGGACGATCCCCTGGCGGTGCGCGTATCCGGCCGCCTGCAGCACCTGACGGATCACCGCCACGCCCTGCTCGACCGTGATCCCGGAGTCGATCAGCTGCTTCAGCGTCGGCCCCTCGATGTACTGCATGGCGATGTAGTAAGTGCCCTCCCACTCGCCGCGGTCGAAGACCGAGACGATGTTCGGGTGCTGCAGCCCGGCCGCCGACTCGGCCTCGCGCTGGAAGCGCATCACGAACTCGCGGTCCTGGGCGAAGCGCCGGTGCAGGACCTTCAGCGCGATCCGCCGCTGCAGGTGGGTGTCCTCGGCGAGCCAGACGTCGGCCATGCCGCCGCCGCCGAGCTTGGCCATCACTTTGTAGCGCCCGTCGACGACCGAGCCGACCTCGACCTCAGCCACGCCTCTCTCCCCTCGTGATCTCGATTTCTCCCCAGTTCATCCTTGCGCTCATCCGCCGTTCAAGATCGCTTCCGCGACGTCGCGGAAGATCGGCGCGGCGACGTCGTTGCCGAACTGTTCGGTGCACTCGACCGAAGCCGCGATCGCGATCTGGGGGTCGTTCGCCGGGGCGAACCCCATGAACCAGGCCTGGTTCTCTTCTTCGCCCCCACCACAGGCCTTGTTCCCCGGGGTTTCGGCGGTGCCGGTCTTGCCCGCCACCTGGACACCGGAGATCGCCGCGTTGGTCCCGGTGCCTTCCGCGACCACCCCTTCCATCGCCGTGGTCAGCTCTTCCGCCGTCTTCGCCGAGATCGGTTCGCTGTAGACCTCCGGGTTCAGGCGCTTGGTGACGCTGCCGTCGATGTTCACCACCCGGTTCCAGATCTGCGGCTTCATCAGCTTGCCGCCGTTGGCGACCGCGGCGGCGACCATCGCGATCTGGATCGGCGTCGCCAGCAGCCGCTCCTGACCGATCGCGACGCGGGCGAGGTCGACCGGGTCCTTGCGGCCGAGGATTTCCTGGTGTTCGCCGACCACGCCGCTGGGCACCATCTCGTCTTCGGGCAGGTCGACCGGCGGCAGCGAGCCGAAGCCGAACTTTTCCATCGTCGTGAAGAGCTTGTCCTGGCCGACTTTCTGGCCGAGCTGACCGAACCAGGTGTTGACCGAGTTGGTCAACGCGGTGTCCAGGGAGATTTCGCCCCAGTCTTTGTCGTAGTCGTTGGCGAGTTCGTGGCCTTCGTCGATGATCGAGCCGGGCGCGTCGATCGTCGATTCAGGGGTGATGACCCCCGATTCGAGACCCGCGGCGGCGGTCACCACCTTGAAGGTCGAGCCCGGTGGATAGCGGGAGAAGGTCGCCCGGTTGACCAGCGGCGTGTTGACGTTCTCCTGATTCAGCTTTTCGAGTTCGTCGGGGACCCGGTTCGGGTCGTAGGGCGCGTTGGAGGCCATCACCTTGACCGCGCCGGTGCTCGGTTCGATCGCGACGACGGCGCCGAAGCCCTCCGCTTCGAGGTCGGCGAGGGCGACTTCCTGCGCGTGCGGGTCGAGGTTGGTGACGATCTGTTCGCCTTCCTGCTTCTGGCCCGTCAGCTCGTCGAGGATCGACCCGAATTCCGATTCTTCGCCGGTCAGTTCTTCGTTGTGGAACTTCTCGAATTCCGACTGGCCGTATTCGATGAAGCTGTAGCCGATCGGGTGGCCGAAGAGCTTCCCGTACGGGTAGTGACGGGTGTATCGCCTACTGCTCCCGTGACCCTTGGCGAACGACTTGGCGATCACCGAGCCGTCGTCGGCGAGGATCCGACCGCGGGGGATCTGCTGCTGCTCGAGCAGCGGCCGTCGGTTGGCCGTCTTTTCCTTCAGTGCCTTCGCGTCGAAGACCGACCAGTAGGACGTGAAGCCGACCAGCACGCCGAAGAGGACGATGATGAAAGCGAAGAGTTTGACGATCTGGCGGTTCACGCCAGGGCCCCCAACGGTTCATCGCGGTCGCGGCGCTCCGGCTCCTCTTCGGCTTCGCGGCGGGCGCGGTCGGAGATCAGGAGGAGCAGCGCCAAGAGCACGAAGTTGGCGATGATCGAGCTGCCGCCGTAGGAGACGAAGGGCAAGGTGACGCCGGTCAGCGGGATCACCCTGGTGACGCCGCCGATGATCACGAACGCCTGGATCGCGAAGACCGCGGTCAGCCCGGTCGCCAGCAGCTTCGAGAAGCCGTCGTTGGCGAGCAGCGCGACCTTGAAGCCGCGCGCGGTGATCAGCAGGTAGGTGGCGATCAGGCCGCAGGCGCCGAACAGGCCGAGCTCGTTGACGATCAAGGAGTAGATCGTGTCGGTTTCGGCCGCGGGCAGCATCGTCAGCTTCGGGTGTCCCGGGACATGGATCAGCGCCTGGCCGAAGCCTTTGCCGAAGATCCCGCCGTCGGCCTGGGCGAAGATCGATTGCAGGATCTGGTAGCCGCTTTCCTGCGCTTCGTGGTAGGGGTGGAGCCAGATATCGACCCGCTCGTGGACGTGGGGGACGGTCGCGACGATGAACCAGGCGCCGAGCAGGAACAGGATCATCCCGATGACGACGAAGCTGAAGCGCCCGGTCGCGACGTAGAGCAGGGCGAGGAAGACGGCGAAGAACATCAGCGAGCTGCCGAGGTCGCGGATGAAGACGAGCATCAGCATCGAGGCGCCCCAGACGACGAGCATCGGGCCGAAATGTTTGATCGGCGGCAGGGTGACGCCGAGGATCCGCCGTGCTCCGACGATCAGCACCTCGCGGTTCTCGCGCAGGTAGGAGGCGAGGAAGACGACGATCGCGAGCTTCGCGAACTCGGTCGGCTGGAAGGAGATCGGGCCGATCTTCACCCCCAGGTAGGCGCCGTTCACCTGTTCGCCGATTCCCGGCACCCGCGGCGCCAGCAGGAGCAGCAGACCGGCGGTGGCGATGATGTACCGGTAGCGCTCGAGCACCTCGTATTCCCGCAGGAACTGGATCGTCAGCGCGAAGAGGATCAACCCGAAGACGAACCAGTTCGCCTGGTCGCGGGCGAGGCTTTCGTCGATCCGGTAGATCATCACCAGCCCGAACGCGGTCAACAGCGCCATCAGCGGGAAGAGGTAGGGATCGGCGTTCGGCAACCGGATCCGCAGGTAGATGTGGGTCGCCAGGCAGACGGCGAAGAAGTAGGCGCCGTAGGTGTAGCTGAGGTTGCCGAGTTTGGAGTGGTCCTGGGCGAAGACCGCGGCGAATCCGGCGGTCAGCAGGAGCGCCACCGGGATCAGCGCCAGCAACTCGCGGTTGCGGGCGCGCGTCATCCACCGCCTCCCGTGCCGGTGGTGTCGACGGGTTCGGTGATCCCCTGACCGCGTTCGATTTCTTCCAGCAGCTGGACCGCGTCGGCGTGCGAGCGGACCGAGTGGCCGGTCACCGCGTCCCTGCGCCGTTCCGGCAGCGCCTCGGTCTGGACCGGGGCGGAATAGCGTTCGGTGTAGAGCTTGATCCCGAAGGGCAGTTCGTAGGGGACGCCGCGGTAGAGGGTGACCCGTCCGGCGTCGTCGGTGCCGAGGAACCAGGTGTGGTGGAGCCCGTAGGTGGCACCGAAGACGATCGCCCCGACCACCGCCAGCGCGGCGATCGCGCTCGCCGCCCGTTTCAGCCGCTTGCGGCGCTTGCCGGGCTTCGCCGCGTCCTGCTCCTGGCGCCGTCTGCGCGCCGCGTCCGCGGCCGCGCGCCGGCGCACCTCGGTCGCGGTCAGGCCCGCCTCCTCGGCGGTGGTGCCGATCAGCGTCGCCCCCTCGGAGTCGAGCGACGGTTCGGCCGCGTCGACGACCTTGAAGGCGATCACGCTGATGTTGTCGCGGCCGCCGGCCCGGTTGGCTTCGTCGACCAACGCGCGGACCGCGTTCGGCATCGAGGTGGCGCGGGCGAGCAGCCGCTCGATGTGGTCGTCGTCGAGCATCGTCGTCAGCCCGTCGGAGCAGATCAGGAAGACGTCGCCCGCCTGCGCCGGGACCGTCTGCAGATCGACTTCGACCTCCGGTTCGGGGCCGAGCGCGCGGGTGATGATCGAGCGCTGCGGGTGGTCCTCGGCCTGCGCCTCGGTCAGCTGCCCTTTGCGCCGCATCTCCTCGACCAACGAGTGATCGCGGGTGAGGCGTTCCAGCTTGCCCCGCCGCAGACGGTAGGCGCGACTGTCGCCGACATGGCCGATCGCCACCTCCTCGGCCTCCTCGTCGAGGATCGCGGCGGTCGTCGTCGTTCCCATCCCGGCCAGGCTCGGGTCCTGGTGGGCGAGCTTATGGATGGTCCGATTGGCGCCCTCGATCGTCTGCTTCAGCACCCGCTCCGGCGGGCCCTCCGGCAGGTCGCGATCGAACGCCTCGGCCGAGGTCTTCGAGGCCACCTCGCCCGCCTGGGCGCCGCCCATGCCGTCGGCGATGACGAAGACCGGCGCGCGGACGAAGACCGAGTCCTCGTTGGCGCTGCGCTGCCTGCCGGTGTCGGTGGCATAGGCCTGGTCGGTGATCCGCAGCGTCATCTCTTCCTCAACCCGCCTCGCCTCACGAAGCCTCGAAGCGGAAGACGGTGTCGCCGATCTGGATCGTGTCGCCGTCGACCAGCTCGGCCTCGCCCTCCAGCTCGGACCCGTTCAAGGTCGTGCCGTTGGTCGACCTCATGTCCTCGACGAAATATCGCCCTTCGCGGGAGAAGAGGCGGATATGGATCCCCGACGCGTAGCGATCCTCGATCTGCACGTCGGAGTCCTTGGAGCGGCCGATCGAGAGGCCGCCGATCAGGTCGAAGCGCGAGTCGCGCTCGAGACCGCCGCCACGCTCCGCCACCAGCCAGGCGTCGACCCCCCGCTGCACCTCCCCGCCGTAGCCCGCCGGGGCGTGAAAGCCGGTCGCGTCGGGCGCCGGCGAGGCCGTCCGCCGCAGGTCGCGGAAAGCGCTCCGGGCGATCACCAGGAGGAAGACGAAGAGAACGGCCAGGAAGCCGAATTTCAGCGCGGTCGATAGGGGGTCGTAGGCCACTCGGTCGTCACCTTACGGTCCAGGCCCGAAGCCAGGCGGACATCGGCCTTACTGCTCGAGGTCGAACAGGAAGGTCGTGGTGCCGACGGTCACCTGATCGCCGGGACTGAGGCGGGTGGAGGCGACGCGGCGGCCGTTCACCTTGATCCCATTGGTCGAGCCGAGGTCGACGATCTGCCACTCGCCCGACTCGGCGCGGCGCAGCTCGGCGTGACGACGGGACACGTTGGGGTCGGAGAGCACGCACTCGGCCGACTTCGAGCGGCCGATCGTGGCGCGCGGGCCATCGAAGACGTAGCGGCGGTCGTCGAGCGAGATCACGGCGCGGGTGGAGACCAGCGCCCGCACGTCCTGCTCGGGTTCTTTCGGCCGCGAGCGGTCGCGCTCCCGCACCGCCGAGTAGACCATCGTGTGGCCCTCTTCGCCCTGGCGCGGGGCCTCGCCCTCGTGGACCGGCGCCTTCACCATCCGCGGCTGGATCCCGAACTCGCCGAGGCGCAGGCGCTCGTCGGTCTGGAATTCGACCGCCGGCCGGGTCAGCAGGTCGTAGCTGCGCCGACGGGCGTGCTCGAGCAGGTAACCGGAGAGCTCCTGCTCGAGCGAGCGCTCGTAGCCTTCGAGCTTCGAGCGATCCTGGCGCGAGAGGAAGACGGTGTACTCGTTGGGGACGTAGACCCGCTGCACCGACGCCGTCTTGTGGGCGTCCATTTCCTTTGCCAGTTTGCGGGCCAGTTCGACCGGCTGCACCTCGGAGCTGAAGGCGCGCGAGAACACGCCCTCGACAAGGCCTTCGATCCCGGACTCAAGTCTGCGGAGAAGGGCGATCGGAACTGCTCCTTTGGGTCAATCGTGCGGGCAGGGTCAAGTCTCCGCCTCGGCGAAGGAAGCGGGAATTCTAGGGCAGGACCAGCCCATGGCCGAGCACGACCAGGGCGCCGACGGCGACGGCGATCCCGATCGCGCCAAGCCTGAGGCCGATGTGAGAGGGGCCCGAGTGGGGGTGGTCGGCGAGCTGGTCGAGCGAGTCCTCGATCGCCGTCCCCAGTTCCTCGAGCGAGGGCCGGTGAGTCGGCCGGGCGTCGAGGCAGGCGTCGATCTCCTCGGTCAGCTCCCGCGGCAGGTCGGAACGCATACGTCGCAGCGGGCGGGCGCGGCGACCGATCGAACGGGCGGTGGCGGCGGCGTTGCCGCGCCGGTACGGGTTCTCGCCGCTCCAGCACTCGTACAGCGTGAGGGCGAGCGAGTAGACGTCGGCCTCGGGGCCGGCCTCGAGACCCTCGGCCTGCTCCGGGGACATGTAGGCGAGCGTGCCGACCACGTCGCCGGTCGCGGTCAGGCCCGCCGCGTCGGCGACCAGGGCGATGCCGAAGTCCATCAACTTCGCCCGCGGCTGGCCGTCGACCACCTGGACGTTCTGCGGCTTGATGTCGCGGTGGATGACGCCACGCGAGTGGGCATGGTCGAGCGCTTCGCAGAGATCGGCGCCGATCTCGCCGATCTCGCGGTCGGAGAGGACGTCCTCGGCCGCCAGGCGGGCGAGCGTGTCGCCCTCGACCAACTCGGAGACGAGCAGCGCGTTGCCGTCCTCCTCCCCCATCTCGTAGAGGGTGACGATGCCGGGATGGTTGAGGCGGGCGGCGGCCTGGGCCTCCCGCATCACCCGCTTGCCGGCCTCGCCGCGCTGCTCGATCGCCTTCACCGCGACCGGCCGCTCGAGCCTGCCGTCCCAGGCCTCGTAGACGACGCCGAACCCGCCGCTGCCGATGCGGCGCTCGATCAAGAAGCGATCCAATACAAGGGAGCCGACCAAAGCATCTTTCTCTTCGACGGGAATCCCCTCCCTCCTGCCGTGGCCGCCGCGCGTGGGAGGCACCACGTTTGCCCCCGCCGACCCGGCTATGGTTGGGAAAAAGGCACCGTTTGCGGGAAGGATCGGCGGTCGCGCATTGGCAGTCGCCATACTCCCCCGCCAGCCAACCAGCCCCTTGGGAGAGCCGTTTCTTGGAGTACTCGACTTCAAGCGGCGGGAGTCGGCGCCAGCGCCGGCCCAGCCGCCGCCCCGAACGCCAGCAGATCATGCTGCGGCGCCTGCTCGCCCTGGGCGGGGCGCTGGTGCTGCTGATCCTGATCGTGCTCGGGGTGAAGGGGTGCCTCGACGCGCGGGCCCGGGGAGCGCTCTCCGACTACGCGCGGAACGTCGAACAGATCGTCGCCGAGACGAACCAGACGAGCAAAGACTTCTTCAGCAAGCTGGAAGACCCCGGCAACCTCTCGGTGACCGAATTCACCAGCGAGGTCAACGCCGACCGCAGCGCGATGGTCAATTACGCCTCCCGGGTCGACGGCCTGAGCGCGCCGGGCGAACTGTCGGGCGCGCAGAAGTCGCTCGAACTCGTCTATGTCCTGCGCAGCTCGGCGATGGAACAGATCGCCAACAAGATGCGGACCGCGCTCGGGGAAGCGGGGGCGGCGAAGGCGACCGCCGCGATCGCCCGGCAGATGCAGAAACTGCTCGCCGCCGACGTGATCTACGAAACCGTGACGCGGCCGGAAATCAACGGCAAGCTCGCCGACAACGGGATCGAAGGCGACGACGTCCCGAAGAGCACCTTCCTCCCCGACGGGACCAAGTGGCTCGACGAAGGCGAAGTGCAAACCGCGCTCGGCAACGTGAACGGGTCGAGCGCGGGCAGCGAAACGGCCGGACCGGGCGTCCACGGGCTCGGCCTCCTCGGGGTGCGGATCGGCGAAACCGAACTGATCGCGGAAGCGCCGAACTCGGTGGTCACCGAAGGCACGCCGGAAGTCGAAGTCGAAGTCCAGAACCAGGGCGAATCGACCGAGAACGGCATCACCGTGGTGGTGATCGCCAACGGCAAAGAAACGACCCAGGAAATTCCGACCCTCGAAGCGGGTGCCACGGGCACGGCGGTCGTGCCGCTGACCCCGGCCCCGGAAGGCGAAACGACGCTCGAAGTCGAAGCCGAACCGGTGCCAGGCGAGGAATTCGCCACCAACAACGAAGCGACCTACACCGTCAACTTTGAATAGTTTGACTGGATGAGGATCGCCTACCTCGGACCGGCCGGGACCTTCACCGAAGACGCGCTCACCGAAGCGCTGGGGGGCGACGGCTTCGAGAGCATTCGCACCGACACCGTCTTCGACGCGATCAACGCCGTCATCGAGGGGAGCGCCGACCGGGCGCTCGCGCCATACGAGAACTCGATCGAGGGCTCGGTTCGCGGGACGCTCGACATCCTCGCCTTCGATGCGCCGAGCGTGTCGATCATCGGCGAGCACGACTACCCGGTCCGCCAGCACCTGATCGTCAAGGAGGGTGCCGAGCTCGGTGAGATCGAGGCCGTCCTCTCCCACCAGCAGGGACTGGCGCAGACCGCCCGCTTCCTGCGCGAGAACCTGCCGGGAGTCGAACTGCGGAGCGTCAGCTCGACCGCGGCGGCGGTACGGATGGTCGCCGAGTCGCCGCGGCCTTGGGCCGCGATCGGCTCGCGCGCGGCGGCGGCACTGTACGGCTGCGTGATCCTGCGCGAGGGGATCCAGGACGAGGCGAACAACGTGACCCGCTTCGTCTGGGTGGCGCCGGAGGGGACCGCGCCGGAGCCGGCGGCCGCCGGGGCGCAGTGGAAGACGGCGCTGATCTTCTCCGAGCTGGGCGAGGACCACCCCGGCGCGCTGGTCGCCGCGCTGAGCGAGTTCTCCTCCCGGGGGATCAACCTCTCGCGGATCGAGTCGCGTCCCCTCCGCTCCCAACTGGGCCGCTACATGTTCTTCGTCGACGTCGACGGGGGTCTCGACCTCGAGCCGGTCGCGGAGGCGATCGAGGCGCTTCGCGGCAAGGCCGAGTCGGTGCGGATCCTCGGCTCCTATCCCCTCGTCTGACCGGCCGCTCCCCCTCCCGCTTACAATCTGCGCACCATGGCCAGGGTGCTGGTGCTCAATGCGACGTATGAGCCGATCAACGTCTGCACTTTGCGACGTGCTGCTGTGCTGCTCCTGAAGGAAAAGGCGGAGCTGCTCGAGCAGCGGAACGGCGACGCCCTCCACTCCGAGCACATGACCCTGGAGCGCCCCGACGTGATCCGCCTCGTCAACTACGTCCGCATCCCGCGCGAGGCCCACCGCCGCAAGATCACCCGCCGCGCCGTCCTCGCCCGCGACTCCTGGACCTGCCAGTACTGCGGCTCGACCAAATCCGGCCTTACCGTCGACCACGTCATCCCCCGCTCCCGCGGCGGCGAATCGGTCTGGGAGAACATCGTCGCCGCCTGCGCCACCTGCAATCGCAAGAAGGGCAACCGCCTCCCTCGCGAGATCCACATGCATCCGAAGAACGCCCCCAAGGCGCCGGCGCCGACGGTGTTCATCCAGGTGGCGAGCCCGAAGATTCCGGCGAACTGGCAGCAGTATCTGCCGCAGGCTGCTTGAAACGGGACGGGTTTGCGAGGAAGGGAGTCCTGACCCTCTCCTCTCTCAAACTCGCGCTGAATTGATTGCGGCCGTTCCGAGGTCGCCGCAAGGCGCTCGTTACAAGCCGTTCGGAGAGGGTCAGGACTCCCTCTGTCAGGCAGCGCCCAGGGTTCGCAGCCAGCTCTCGACTTAGAGGGGACGGGACCCGGCCTTAGCTGGGGTACGCGAAGGGCCTGCCGCTTTACCTATGAAGCCCCGCGCGTGCATCTCTACGGTCGGCAGGAGGGGACTGGGACACCCTCCGAACGGCTTGTAACGAGGGCGGCAGGTAGCACCTCGATCGTCGGCAAAGATTCCCCGCCCGAGTTTGAGAGAGGAGGGTGTCCCAGTCCCCTCCCCTCAAGCCCAAGAGCTACTCCTCAGCTGCCCCGTCTGAGCTCGCCCCGTCGCTACTCGATGCATCGCCCTCGATCTCGATCTGATCGGACGGCTCGCCGTCGACCGCGGCGCCGGCGTCTTCGGACTCGACCACCAGGGCGACGGCGGAGACGCGGTCGTCGTCCTTGATGTTCATGACCTTCACGCCCTGGGTCGAGCGGCCCATCTGCGAGATGCCCTCGACGCCGGTCCGCTGGACCATCCCGTTCTGGGAGATGAAGAGAAGGTCCTGGTGCGGGTTGACGATCAGGGCGCCGGAGAGGCCACCCTTTTTCTCGGTCAGCCGGATCGTCAGCACGCCTTTCGTGCCGCGGCCCTTGACCGGGTACTCGGAGACCAGGGTGCGCTTGCCGTAGCCGTTCTCGGTGACGACGAACAGTTCGGTGTCGTTGCGGGCGATGTCCATCGCCAGGACCCGATTGTCTTTGCCGCTGACGTTCATGCCTTTGATCCCGCTGGTGTCGCGGCCCATCGGCCGGACCAGCTCCTCGGAGAAGCGCGAGGCGTGGCCCGAGTGGGACACCATCAAGATGTCGTCTTCACCCGAGGTCAGCCGCACCTGGACCAGCTCGTCACCCGGCCGGACCTTGATCGCGATGATCCCGTCGGCGCGGATCGGCGTGTTGTAGGCGAGGAATTCGGTCTTCTTGACCAGCCCGTCGCTGGTCGCGAAGACGAGGTAGCGGTTCTCCTTGAAGTCCCGCGTCGGGATCACCGCCATCACCCGCTCGTCCTCCTGCAAGGGCAGGAGGTTGCGCAGGTTGGAGCCTTTCGCGGTGCGCGAGCCCTCGGGCAGTTCGTACACCTTCAGGCGGTACACCTTGCCGCGATTGGTGAAGAACAAGAGGAAGTCATGGGTCGAGCTGATGTGGAGGTGGGCGATGTAGTCGTCCTCTTTGAGGTTCATCCCCATCACCCCGACGCCGCCGCGGTTCTGCTGGCGGTAGGTCGCCAGCGGCAGCCGCTTGACGTAGCCGGAGGCGGTCAGCGAGATCACCATCTGCTGGTCGGCGATCATGTCCTCGATCCCGACCTCGCCCTCGAAGGCGGCCAGTTCGGTCCGTCGTTCGTCGCCGTAGGCCTCGACGATTTCGGCGAGCTCCTCCTTCACCAGGCCCATCACCCGGGCCTCGTCGCCGAGGATCTCGCGCAGCTCGCCGATCCGCTCCATCAGGTCGGCGTGCTCGGCGCGGACTTTGTCGGCCTCCAGCGCGGTGAGGCGCTGGAGGCGCATGTCGAGGATCGCCTGCGACTGCTCGCGCGAGAGCTCGAACTGGTCGATCAAACCTTGGCGCGCCGCGTCCGGATCGGGCGAGGAACGGATCAGTTTGATCACCGCGTCGAGGTTGTCGAGCGCGACGAGGAGGCCCTCCAGGATGTGGGCCCGCGCCTCGGCACGACGCAGTTCGTACTGGGTGCGCCGGGTGACGACCTCGCGCTGATGCTCGACGTAGTGCTCGATCAGCTCGAGCAGGCTGAGGGTGCGCGGCACCCCGTCGACCAGCGCGACCATGTTGGCGCCGAAGGTCGACTGCATCGCGGTTTTTTTGTAGAGGTTGTTGAGGACCACTTTGGCCGGCGGCCCACCGCGTTTGAGCTCGATCACCAGGCGCATGCCGCGTTCGTCGGTCTCGTCACGGATGTCGGAGATGCCGTCGAGTTTTTTGTTGCGGACGAGATCGGCGATCTTGGCGACGAGGCCGTTTTCCCCGAGCTTCTTGACCGTGAACGGGAGCTCGGTGACGACGATCGCCTCCTTGCCCCCTTTCAGCGGCTCGACGTGGGCGCGGGCGCGAACTTTGATGCTGCCGCGGCCGGACGCGTAGGCGTCGCGGATGCCCTCGCGACTCATCAGGCCGCCGCCGGGGAAGTCGGGGCCCTTGATATGGGTCATCAGGCCCTCGAGGTCGATCGCCGGGTTGTCGATGTAGGCCATCACCGCGGCCGAGACCTCGCGCAGGTTGTGCGGCGGGATGTTCGTCGCCATGCCGACCGCGATGCCCGAGGTGCCGTTGACCAGCAGGTTCGGGAAGCGCGAGGGGAGGACCAACGGCTCCTGCGTCGATTCGTCGTAGTTCGGGCCGAAGTCGACGGTGTCGGCGTCGATGTCGCGCAGCATCTCGGTGGCGAGCCGCGCCATGCGCGCCTCCGTGTACCGCATCGCCGCGGCCGGGTCTTCGTCGATCGAGCCGAAGTTGCCCTGGCCGTCGACGAGCATGTAGCGCAGGGAGAAGTCCTGCGCCATCCGCACCAGGGTGTCGTAGATCGCCGAGTCGCCGTGCGGGTGGTACTTGCCCATGACCTCGCCGACGATGAAGGCGCACTTGCGGTACGCCCGCGTCGGCTGCAGGCCGAGGTCGTGCATCGAGTAGAGGACGCGGCGATGGACCGGCTTCAGCCCGTCGCGGACGTCGGGCAGCGCCCGCCCCACGATCACGCTCATCGCGTAATCGAGGTAGGACGCGCGCATCTCCTGCTCGAGCCCGCGCTCCTCGATGTTGCCACCGCTGAGCGTGTCGTAACCGGCCATCAATTCACCATCGCTTTCGTTCCATCAACCGACACCGTGAGACGCCGAAAACCAAGCAGGTCGGTGGACGCAGGGAGCGAGGTGAGGGGAGCGCACTTACAGTGCGTGACCCGAGCCGAGCCGACCGAGGACGCCGAGATGCGCCGGTTTGCAGGCGTCTCACACGTCAAGGAATTTGACCTCTTTCGCATGCGTCTCAATGAAGTCGCGCCGGGGTGCCACCTGGTCACCCATCAGCATCGAGAACAAGGTGTCGGCGGCGGTCGCGTCTTCCAGCGTCACCTGGGCCAGGGTCCGGCTCGAGGGGTCCATCGTCGTCTCGCGTAGCTGCTTGGCGTTCATCTCGCCGAGTCCCTTGAAGCGGGTCAGCTGCACACCCTGCCGGGCGAGCTCCATCACCGCGCCGCGCAGGGTCTGGAAGGAGAGCGCGACGTTGCTGCGCTCACCGCGGGTGACCGTGAACGGCGGCCGTCCCACCTGTTTCAGCAGGCTCGCGTGAACCTCGGCGAATTTGCGGTACTCACGACTCTCGAACAGCTCGCGCGGCAGGCGGTGGGTCCGGGCCAGGCCACTCTTCCTCTCGATCGCCTTGACGACGACCAGGTCGTCGGTGGCGCTGATCACCGCGGTCGACTCGAACGGCTCGGTCTCGAGGGTGTCCGCTTCGAGCAGCCCTTTTGCCGCCCCGAGCGTCGCCGCCTGCTCGTCGAGCAGGTTCGACTCCTCGAGAAAGCGGACCACCTCGTGGCCGAAGTCCGCCTGCAACGCCGAGCCCCAGCCCTCGTACTCTTTCGAGCGCCGGATGTAGGCCTGCCAACGGCTGGCGGTCAACTTGCGGCTCTCGCCCGATGCGTCGACCAGCTCGAACTGCTCGATCTTGTCGCGCAGAAGCAGCTCTTCCAGTTCGGACTCGCGCTCCAGGTAGGTCTCCTGGTTGCCCTGTTTCACGCGGTAGAGCGGCGGTTTGGCGATGTAGACGTAGCCGTGCTCGATCAGCTCCGGCATCTGCCGATAGAGGAAGGTGAGCACCAGGGTGCGGATGTGGGCGCCGTCGACGTCGGCATCGGTCGCCATCACGATCTTGTGGTACCTGGCGTCCTCGATGTTGAACTCGTCGTGGACCCCGGTCCCGATCGCGGTGATCAGCGCCTGAATCTCGTTGTTGGCGAGAACTTTGTCGATGCGGCTCTTCTCGACGTTGATGATCTTGCCGCGGAGCGGCAGGACCGCCTGGGTGTTGCGGTCGCGGGCCTGCTTCGCCGAGCCGCCGGCGGAGTCACCCTCGACCACGAAGATCTCGGCCAGGCTCGGGTCCTTCACCGTGCAGTCGGCGAGCTTGCCCGGCAGGGTCGAGTTCTCGAGCGCCGACTTGCGGGTCAGGTCGCGTGCTTTGCGCGCCGCCGAGCGGGCCCGGGCGGCGTCGATCGACTTGGAGATGATCCGTTTGGCCTCGGCGGGATTCTCCTCGAAGAACTCGGCCAGCTTGCGGTTGACCGTCTCCTCCACCAGGCTGCGGATCGGCGGGTTGCCGAGTTTGGTCTTCGTCTGTCCCTCGAACTGCGGGTCGTGCAGCTTCACCGAGATCACCGCGGTCAGCCCCTCACGAACGTCCTCGCCGGCGAGGTTGTCGTCTTTCTCTTTGAGCAACCCTTTGGCGCGCGCGTACGCGTTCAGGGTGCGGGTCAGCGCCGCGCGGAATCCCGACAGATGGGTTCCACCCTCGTGGGTGTTGATGTTGTTGGCGAAGCTGAAGATCGACTCCTGGTAGGAGTTGTTCCACTGCATCGCGACCTCGACCGCGCCATCCTCTTTCTCACCTTCGAAGAAGATCGGCTTTTTGTGCAGCACGTCCTTGTTCGCGTTGAGGTGGGTGACGAAGTCCTCGATCCCGCCGTCGTACTGGAAGGTGACGCTGTTGGTCTCGCCGCGCTCGTCGATCAGCTCGATCTTCAGGCCGCGGGTGAGGAACGCCGTCTCCCGCATCCGGTCGGCGAGGGTCTGGAAGTCGTACTCGATGTCTTCGAAGATCTCGAGGTCGGGCAGGAAGGTGATCGTCGTGCCGTGCTTGTCGGTGGCGGCGCCCTTCTCCAATTTCGTCATCGGTTTGCCGCGCTCGTAGTCCTGCTCCCAGACCGCGCCGTCGGTTTCGATCTTCAGGTGCAGACGCTCGGAGAGCGCGTTGACGACCGAGGAGCCGACGCCGTGCAGACCACCGGAGACTTTGTAGCCGCCACCGTCGCCGAACTTGCCGCCGGCGTGGAGGACGGTGAGGACGACTTCGGCGGCCGGCCTCCCCTCTTTCTCCATGATCCCGACCGGGATGCCACGGCCGTCGTCGGCGACGGTGACGCTGTTGTCCGGGTGGATGGTGATCCGGACCTCGTCGCAGTAGCCGGCGAGTGCCTCGTCGACCGAGTTGTCGACGATCTCGTAGACCAGGTGGTGAAGACCGCGCGGCCCGGTCGAGCCGATGTACATGCCGGGGCGCTTGCGAACGGCTTCCAGTCCCTCGAGGACGGTGATGTCCGCGGCGCCGTAGGAGGCGTCGGCTTTGGCTTTTTTCTCAGGCAAAGAGGTCCTTCCGGTTGATACAAAAAGCCCCGACGCCGGGGAGCCGAACTCCACGCATATCGGGGCTTGAGGCGAGTTGCCATAAGAATACCAGTTCGGAGCCCTGGACCCAAGCCCTCCGAGCCTCGATTTACCTGCAAATCGTGGAAAAAGAGTGCAGTGTTATGCATCTCTTGCAACGCGAAACTTGAGTGCTTGCGGGGCCCTCTCCCCCAGCACCTCCCGGAGCCGCCCCAGGAGCTGCTCCTGCATCAGGTCCAGCTCCTGCGCCCAGACGCCGTCGACGCACTCGATCGTCAGCGTTCCGGCTCGCTCGGAGATCGGGGTCGCGACCCCCGCGAGGCGCTCGCCGAGGGCCTCCGCCCAGGCAGCCTGCACGGAGGCCAGCCCGGTCTTCGGCGCCACCCGGTCGCGCGCCACGCGAAAGGCCTCGCCGGCCGGCCGGGGGGCGCGGCGGCGGGTCACGCGGCCTCCGCGCCGGGGCCGGTGGCATTCTCATCCGCGCCACCGTCGACCACGCCCGGGCCGGGCATGCGGACCATCGACTCGCGCGCCTGGGCCGGCAGCGACTCTTCGTCGGCGGCGGTGATCAGCGTCTGCCCGCCGCCGGCGAGACGGGCGACGAGCAGCTCGCGTCGACCCGGGTCGAGCTCGCTCATCACGTCGTCGAGGAGCAGGAGCGGCGTGACCCGGCGGGCGCTCAGGAGCGCTTCGCGCTCGGCGAACAGCAAGGCCAGGAGGGCGGCGCGCTGTTGTCCCTGCGAGCCGTATTTGCGCAGCGCCCGGCCCGCCGTGCCCAGCTTCAACTCGTCCAGGTGGGGACCCCAGGAGCTGCGCCCGAGTTTGAGATCGGCGTCGCGGCGCTCACGCAGCCCTTCGCGGATCGCCGTCGCGTCGCCTTCGGCGCGCGGGGCGTAGACCAGCTCGCCGTCCGCCAGCCCGAGCTCGGCCAGCGCCGTGGCGAAGGCGGGGGCCAGCTCCGCGACCGCCTCGGCCCGCGCCGCCACCAGGGGCGCGGCCGCCTCGGCGACGCCGGCGTCCCAGACGTCGAGCCCCTCCGGCGACCCGTAGCCGGCGGCGACGCGGGAGATCATCGCGTTGCGCTGGGCGAGCGCCTGGCCGAAGCGCTTGCGTAGCTCCCCGCGCGCCGGCCAGCGGGCGGCGACGAAGCCGTCGAGGTGGGCGCGGCGCTCGGTGGGCGGCCCCTTCACCAGGCTCAGCCGGTCCGGGGCGAAGACCGCCACCGGCGGCCGCGAGCGGTCGATCGTCGCCGGATCCGCGGGCTGGCCGTCGAGCAGATGGCGGCGTCCCTCGGCGCGGCTCACCGAGGCCAGGAGGCGGCGGTCGATCCCGTCGTCGTCTCGCACCGTCGCCTCGGCCCGCGCCAGGCTCTCGCCGAACGGGATCAGATCGCGCCGGTCCGAGGTCCGGAAGGAGCGGCCGGTGAGGGCGAAGTAGAGCGCCTCGACCAGGTTCGTCTTGCCGACTCCGTTGGGGCCGACGACGCTGGTGATCCCGGGCCCGAGCGGCACGCGGACGCGCTGCAGGCTGCGGAGCGGACGGGCCTCGATCGCGGTGACCAGCACCGGCGCCCCTCGCCCGACCTAGACGTTGAGGCGGATCGGCATCACGAGGTAGCGGAAGTCCTCGTTGTCGACCGGCTGCATCAGACCCGGCCGCAGCGGCGAGATCAGCCGCAGCAGCACCTCGTCGCCACCGACGCTTTCGATCCCCTCCCGCAGGTACTCGGGATTGAAGCCGATCTCCATCGGCTCGCCCTCGAAGGCGGCGGGCATCGTCTCGCGAGCGTCGCCGACGTCCGGCGTCTCCGCCGAGACGGTCAGCTCACCCGGCTCGAAGGAGAACCGCAGCGGCGCGTTGCGCTGGGCCAGCTGGCTGATCCGTCGCGCCACGTCGAGGAATTCACCGCGCGGCAGGCGCACGTCGTGCTCGTAGGACTCGGGGAGAAGCTGGCGGAAGTTCGGGAACTGGCCCTCGATCAGCCGCGTGGTCAAGGTGATCGAGCCGGCCTCGAAGATCGCCTGGTTCTGCTGCAGGGTGATCGCCGCCGCGTCGACGCCCTCGCCGGCGAGGATCCGGGCCAGCTCCCGCAGCGCCCGGGCCGGGATGTTGGCCTCGATCTCCCCGCTCAGCTCCGCCTCGAGCTCCGTGCGCTTGACCGCGAGCCGGTAGGAGTCGGTGGCGACCATCGTCATCTCGTTCCCCGACGCGGTGACGAAGACTCCGGTGAGAACCGGGCGCATGTCGTCGCGCGAGGCCGCCCGGGCGACCAGGTCGATGCTCTCGGCCAGTGCCGCGGCGGGGATCCGGATCGGCTCGCCGTCCGCGCTCGGCAGCGTCGGAAAGTCCTCGGCCGGCAGCACCCGCAGGTGGAAACTGGAGCTGCCACTCCGGATCTCGACGTCGCGCTCGGCCTCTCGCGTCTCGATCTCCACCGTGTCGTCGGCGAGCGAGCGGGCCACTTCGGCCAGCAGTTTCCCGGGCAGGAGAACCGAGCCGCCGCTCTCGACCGTCGCCTCGACCGCGGTGCGCAGTCCCAGGTCGAGGTCGGTGGCGGACAAGGTCACCGAGCCCTCGCCGGCCTCGAGCAGGACACCGGAGAGGGCCTGGGTCGCGGCACGGGTGGAGACCGCACGCGAGACGGTGGAGAGCTTGGCGACGAGTTCTTCGCGTTTGGTCGTGAGCTTCAAGAGATCGAGATTGCCTTGTGGAGTTGGTTTAGATCCTGTGGAAAGAAGACGGGAGGAAGACTATTCCGCCACGCAAGGCCGAATGTGGCCTGTGGACGCGGGTGTGGACGGGCGGGGATTCTTGCAGTGGCGGCGGCGGGCCGGGGCCAGGCCTGTGGTCAACCGACGGTGGGGTTGTGGATTGCGGCGCGTAACTCGTCGACCTTCTGGCTCAGCGCCTCGTCCTCACCGAGGCCGGCTTCGACCCGACGCAGGCTGTTCAGGACCGTGGTGTGGTCGCGGCCGCCGTAGAGCCGACCGATCTGCGGCAGGGAGAGATCGGTCAGCTCTCGAGTCAGGTAGATGGCCACCTGACGGGCGCGCAGCGGGGTGGCGGCGCGGCTCGAGCCGATCAGCTCGGCGCGGGAGATGCCGAAGCGTTCGGCGACCTGTTGTTGGATCTCCTCGACCGAGGTTGCCTGGGCGGAGCGGGCGCTGCGCGGGATGACCTCGGCGATCAACTCGGAGCTGAGCGGCTTGGCCAGGAGGGAGGCGTGGGCGATCACCCGGGTCAGCGCGCCGTGCAGCTGGCGGACGTTGGCGTCGATCCGGTTGGCGAGCTCGGTGAGGGCGCCGGAGTCGGCGATCTCGATCCCGGCCTCCTCGACCAGATGGCGGAGGACGGTGAGACGGGTCGCCAGGTTGGGCGGCTCGACCGGCACGGTCAGGCCCCACTCGAAACGGTCGCGGAGGCGCGAGGCGAGGGTCGAGAGCTCGCTCGGGATCCGATCGGCGCTGAGGACCAGTTGGCTGCCGGACTCATGGAGGGCGTTGAAGGTGTGGAAGAACTCCTCCTCGGTGGCGGGCTTGCCCTCGAGGAACTGGACGTCGTCGATCAGCAGCACGTCGATGTCGCGGTAGCGGGCCTTGAAGCCATCGGCGCCGGTCGATTTGAGCGCCCCGACGAACTCGTTGGTGAACGACTCGGCGGTCGTGTAGCGGACGCTGAGCCCCGGAGCGTTGTCGTGCAGGTAGTTGGCGATCGCCGCCAGCAGGTGGGTCTTGCCGAGCCCCGGCGGGCCGTGCAGGAAGAGCGGGTTGTAGGCCTCCGACGGCGCCTCGGCGACCGCCAGCGCGGCGCCGTGGGCCAGTCGGTTGCCGGGTCCGATGATGAAGCGGTCGAAGGTGTAGCTGGGATTCAGCTCGGGACCTGGCGAGGTCGGCTCGGCCTCGCGCGGGGCGGCGAAACTCACCCGGGTCAGGGAGGTCCCGCCGGCGTGGAGGGCTTGCGAGATCAACCCCGAGTAGCGTCGTTCGGCCCAGGCGCGGATGCCCTCCGGCGCTTCCAGGTAGAGGGTGTCGGCGTCGGCTCCGACCGCCTTCAGCGGCTCGAGCCAGAGGCGGTAGGTCGACTCCGGGACCGATCCTTCAAGGCGTTCCTGGGTGGTTCGCCAGAGGGCGTCGAGGTCTGTTGGGGAGGAGTCGTCAGGCACCGGGGGCGGCGACCATAGCGCTGCGTTTTGCTGGGGGATCCTGGCCAACCGCAAATGCCGGGGAAAAGATTTCTCGCGGGTCCCTATACTCCCGCCGGCAATGAAGCGCACTTATCAGCCAAAGAAGCGGAAGCGGGCCAAGACCCATGGTTTCCGCGCCCGCATGAGCACCCGCGGTGGCCGCGCCGTCCTGCAGCGCCGCCGACGCAAAGGTCGGAAGCGCCTCACCCCCTGAGCGCCGTGCCCGGTGACGCTCACCCTCTCTGGCTTGTCCTCGCCGCGCCCGCCTTTGTCCTCGACCGCTCGACGTGGCACCGCAACGTCTTCGGGTCTGCGTCCTCGTCGGACACGCCGATGCCTGCGCCGGAAACGGGCGGTCGTCACCGGGCACGGCGCTAGATGCCGTCGAAGCGCCGCCGGCTCTCGCGCAGCGGTGAGTTCGACCGCGTCTATCGCGACGGCTCATCGCATGCGACCCGCTATCTCGTCCTCTATTCGTTTCCGCGTCGCGACGAGGAGCGCGAAGAGGTGAGGCTCGGCGTATCGGTCTCTCGCAAGGTGGGCGGATCCGTGGATCGCAACAAGGTCAAGCGGACCCTGCGCGAAGCCTTCTGGTCGCTTTCGGAGCGGCTGCCGGACAAACATGACTTCGTAATCGTCGCTCGCGCCGACATCGGCGGGCTGATCGAGAAGGAAGGGACGGCTGGCGTGACCAAATCGCTCGAAGAGGCGATGGACGCCAGTTTCGGTGGGGGTCGTTCCACGTGAAACGGTCTGCCGAATCCCCCGATCGAGCGTTCCACGTGAAACGCGTGGCTCTCGCCCCGATCCGCGCCTACCAGCGCTGGATCTCCCCCTCCCTCGGCCGACGCTGCAAATTCGAGCCCACCTGTTCCTCCTACGCGGTCGAGTCCGTAGAACGTTTCGGCGTGATCCGCGGCTTCGTCCTCGCCTCCTGGCGCATCCTGCGCTGCAACCCGTTCAGCCACGGCGGCTTCGATCCGGTGCCGGACCGTTTCACCCTGCGCGGCCTCGGCCACGTCCATCCGGCCGATTACCACGGTGAGGCGCGCTCCTGATGTTCGTGGTCGACGCAAACATCCTGCAGCCCCTGATCGACGTCGCGAACGCGGTCCTCAAGTTCTTCCACGACAACGTCGGCCTCTCCTGGGGCATGTCGATCGTTGCCCTCACGGTCTGCACCCGCGCGCTGCTGATCCCGCTCACCTACAAACAGCTCAAAGGTATGCGGGCGATGCAGGCGCTCCAGCCGCAGATCAAGGAAATCCAGGAGAAATTCAAAAACGACAAACAGCGCATGCAGCAGGAAATGATGCGCTTTTACAAAGAGAACAAAGTCAACCCGCTCGCCTCCTGCATCCCGCTCATCGCGCAGCTGCCGGTCTTCATCACCCTCTTCTACACGCTGCGCCACGAGCTGCCGCCGGACATGGGGTGCGAAGCGGGCCACTGCTCCGCCTACGGCGCCGAATTCCTCTTCGTCAAGGACCTCACGGCTTCCGCGCACGGCGCCGAACTGATCGCGCTCCTGGTCCTCTATGTCGGGACCCAGCTGCTCTCCGGCTTCTTCATGTCGGTGACGGCGGATAAATCGCAGCGGACGATGATGTTCGTCCTGCCGCTGATCTTCGTCCCCTTCGTGATCAGCTTCCCGGCGGGGCTGATCGTCTACTGGATCACGACCAACATCTGGACCATCGGCCAGGGGCTGGTGATCAAAAGGATCATCCCGGCACCGGTGGTGGCGACGGTGGAGGAGAAGCGGGCGGCTAAACCGCCACCGAAACCACCCAAAAAAAAGAAGAGGCGTCGCTGAAAGGGCTCCCGGAGGGGGCCCTTTTTCGTGGGCTTGAGGGGAGGGAGTCGGGGCACCCTCCTCTCTCAAACTCGGGCGGGGTTGGCTTGAGGACGAGCGAGATTCTCCCGCCGCCCTCGTTACAAGCCGTTCGGAGGGTGCCCCGACTCCCTCTCACGGACGCTGGAGGGGACTCCGTCAGCGGCCCACATCGCAGGCTGTCAGCGCTGCGCGGTTGGGCGGCAGAGGCTCGCTAGCTGCGGGAGCTCGCAGGGCGTTCGTCCCTTGTCAGCTAGCCGCAAGCGCTTCGCCGGCAGGGGTTCCCACCCTCTCCGAACGGCTTGTAACGAGCGCCCTGCCGGCAACCTCGGACGGGCTTCCTCAATTCAGCGCGAGTTTGAGAGAGGAGAGGGTGGGAACCCCTGCCCTCGGATTACCCCCGCGGTCTCTTCTTGGCCATACCCGACTTGCGGGGAAGATCTGGGGGCGTGGGGCCGGACTTGCGGATCACGTGGAGGTGGCGATGCTCGGAGCCGGCTCGGTGGCCCACGTCGAGGATCTGCTCGGGGGTCATCGAAAGGGAGTCGGCGGCGCGGGACATCTGGGCCTCTTCGTCCTCGTCGCGCTTGCCCTTCCAGGCGACCAGGACGCCGCCTTCCTTCAGCAGGGGCGCGGCGAGCTCGGCCAGGGTCGAGAGGCGGCCGACGGCGCGGGCGGTGACGACGTCGTAGGAATCGCGGGCGGTCTCCTCGCGCGCCACGTCCTCGGCTCTGGCGGTCAGGGCGAAGGCGTTGGGGATGCCGGCAGCCTTCGCCGCGTGGGTGATGAAGGCCGTCTTCCTGCCGATCGACTCGATCATGTCGACCTGAGCCCGAGGCATGGCCGTCGCCAGCACGAGGCCCGGAAACCCTGCTCCAGAGCCGATATCGGCGATCCGGGAGGCCGTACGGAGCTCGGCGACCTCGAGGCCGGTGAGGCTGTCCTCGACATGCACCTTCCAGGCGCGGTCGTCGGTGACCGAGCTGACCGAGGCGCGCTCGGCGGCGAGGAGCTCGAGGACGGTCGCGAGCGCCCGGCGCTGGGCGTCGGAGAGGGGCGCGGAGGGATCGAGGCTCACTCGGAGACGAGCGGAGCGACGATCACGCAGCGGTGGGGCTCGTCGCCCTCGCTGTAGGTCTCGACCCCGGAGCGGCCTTTCAGCCGTTCGTGGACGACGCGGCGCTCCTGGGCGCTCATCGGATCCATCTCCACAACGCGGCCGTTGGTCAGCGCCTGCTCGGCGGCGCGGTCGGCGCGGCTCTCGAGCGTCTCCTTGCGCCGCCCACGGTAGCCCGCGGCATCGACGATCACCCGTTTGCGATCGCGCAGACCGCGGAAGGCGGCCTGGTAGCAGAGAAGCTGCAGAGCATCGATCGTCTGGCCCCGTTTGCCGATCAGGAGGCCGTAGTCGTCTTCGCCGATGACCGTGACGACGATCCGGTCGTCGTCCTCCTCGATCTCCACGTCGCCATCGAGATCGAGCTCGTCGAGCACTCCCTCGACCAGCTCGCGGGCGCGCTCGGCAGGCGAATCGGGCCAGTCGGCCAGGTCGGACACGCGCCCAGGCTATCCGACCTTTGGCCGGCGCGGGGGCAGATTGCCGCACCGGGGGCCGGATCTGGCCGCGCGCGCGGCGCGCAAGTCGACCATCTAGTCTGGGCGCCGATGGGCACCGTCTACGCGATCGCGAACCAGAAGGGGGGCGTCGGCAAGACGACGAGCGCCGTCAACCTCGCCTCCTGCACCGCCGCGGAAGGCGAGCAGACGCTCCTCGTCGACCTCGATCCGCAGTGCAACGCGACCGTCGCGCTGGGTGGCGGCCGCGATCTGCACCCCTCCTCCTACGACTGCCTGACCGGCGACACCGAGGTCGCGGCGGCGGCGCGCCCGGCCGGGCCCGACAACCTCTGGCTCGTCCCCGCCAACGTCGACCTGGCGGGCGCCGCGGTCGAGCTCCCCCGCGTCGACAACGCCGAGATCCGCCTGCGCGAACGGCTCGGCCCGGTGCGCGAGCGCTTCGCCCGCACCTTTCTCGATTGCCCACCCTCCCTGGGCCCGGTCTCGGTCAACGCGCTGGTCGCCGCCGACCGCGTCATAGTCCCGGTGCAGGCGGAGTACCTGGCGCTCGAGGGCCTGGTCCAGTTCCTGGAGACGTTGGGGCTGATCCGGCGCGAGCTGAACCCGCGCCTGGAGGTGTCTGGATTGCTGATAACCATGTACGACGAGCGCACCCGGTTGGCCCAGGACGTCGAGGCCGAGCTGCGCGGTCAATTCCCGGGGATGGTCTTCGACACGGTCATCCCACGCAGCGTCCGCGTTGCCGAGTCCCCTAGCTATGGTCTGCCGGTGACCGACCACGCCCCCAATTCGCGCGGCTCCGTGGCCTACAAAGCGCTCGCCAAGGAGCTTGCCGCCCGTGGCTAGCGGCACCAAACGGCGGGCCGGCCTCGGCCGTGGCCTCGCCGCGATCCTCCCCGAGACGCCGGCCGATGCCGCCGCCGGCGAGCTGCTCGAGCTGCCGGTCGCCCTGATCAAGCCGAACCCGAGCCAGCCCCGCACCACCTTCGACCCCGACGCGCTGACGGCGCTGGCCGCTTCGATCGAGGCCACCGGGGTGGTCCAGCCGCTGCTCGTTCGTCCCCTAGCCGACGGCAGCTACGAGCTGGTCGCCGGCGAGCGGCGTTGGCGCGCCGCCCAACAGGCGGGGCTGGAGAAGGTCCCGGCGGTGGTCCGCGACCAGGCCGAGCCGGAGCGCCTCCAGGCGGCGCTGATCGAGAACATGGTGCGCGAGGACCTGAACCCGGTCGAGGAGGCGAAGGCCTGCTCCGCCCTGGTCGAGGACCTCGGGTTGACCAAAGAGGAGCTGGCGCGGCGGGTCGGCCGCAGCCGCCCTGCCGTCTCCAACCTGATCCGGCTGCTGGAGCTGCCCGACGAGGCGCTCGAGATGCTCGAAAGCGGCGATCTCTCGGAGGCGCACGGGCGCACGATCCTCGGCGCTCCCGGCAACGACGTCCGCCGTCGCCTCGCGCGCGAGGCCGTGGCGGGGGGGTGGTCGGTCCGCGAGACCGAAAATCGGGTTCGGCTGGCCGGCCAGCCAAAAGCACGGCCTCGGAAAGCTCTCATCGACCCGGACCAGCGGGCCGCCTTCGAAGACGCCGGCGACGCGCTCGAGGCGGCACTCGGGCACGAGGTCAACGTCAAGGGGCGCCGCAACGGCATCGTCGTCGAGCTCCGCTTCGACGACCTGCGCGAAGCCCACGAGCTGGCGCGCGAGCTGCGCCGACGCGGCAAGTAACGACCCTCAGCGCGTCGCTATTATCGCCGTCCCCGGGCGATTAGCTCAGTTGGTTAGAGCGCGTCTCTGATAAGGACGAGGTCCCTGGTTCGAATCCAGGATCGCCCACTCGGCCCCGTACACTTTTTGGCCCAGACCCACGAGTGACGGCGGGAGCAACCTCTTGCAGCAGATGCAGATCTATGGCGTGAGCTTCGACATGGTCGGCAAGCAGCCGATCGTCTTGTTGAAGACCGTCGACGGAAATCGGTTCCTGCCGATCTGGATCGGCCATCCCGAGGCGGCGGCGATCCTGATGAAGCTGCAGGGCGCCTCGACGCCGCGGCCGATGACCCACGACCTGCTCTCCGACGTGCTCGAGAACCTCGACGCCAAATGCGAGCGCGTGTCGGTTACCGAGCTGCGCGACAACACCTTCTACGCCTCGATCACCGTCTCCGTCGGCGGCGCCGAGATCGAGATCGACTCGCGCCCCTCCGACGCCCTCGCCCTCGCGGTCCGGGTCGCCGCCCCGATCTTCGCCGCCGAGGAGGTCATCGAGGAGTCGGCGATCGAGTTCGAGCACGAGGTCGAGGACACCGAGGAAGTCGTCGACAAATTCAAGGACTTCTTGGACGAAGTCACTCCTGAGGATTTTGCGTCCGGAGATTCCTAGAGACGTCCAGACCAAGCAGGTCGTCGGTCGCAGGGACCGTCGAGAGGGGAGCGCACCTCAGTGCGTGACCCGATCAGAGGGACCGAGGCCGGCGAGATGCGCCGGTCGGGGCGTCTCTAGCGCCATGTCGAGGATGCGCGTGACGAGATCCTCGAAGGGCATGCCCGCCGCCTCGGCGGCCTGGGGGAGGAGGCTGGTGTCGGTGAGGCCGGGGATTGCGTTCGCCTCGAGGACCCAGGGACCGTCGGCGGCGAGGATCAGGTCGACCCGCGCGAAGGCCTCGCAGCCGAGCGCCCGGCAGGTGGCGAGGGCGGCGTCGGTGACGGCGGCGCGCTCGGTGGGGGAGAGATCGGCGGGGCAGACGAAGCGGGTGCGGCCGATCTCGTATCGGGCCTCGAAGTCGTAGCGGTCGCCACCGTCCGGGATCGCCTCGACGATCGGCAGCGGCTCGGTGCCGAGCACGCTCACCGCCAGCTCCCGTCCGTCGACGAAGCGCTCCAGCATCACCCGGTCGTCGTAGGAGAAGGCGGCGACGAGGGCGCCGGGGACCTCGGCGGGCGCGCCGGCGAACTTGATTCCGAGCGAGGAGCCGCCGCGGCTCGGCTTGACCACGAGCGGGAAGCCGAGGGTCCCCTCGAGGTCGGCGAGCGCGTCGGCGGCGCCGAGCTCGCGGAAGGCGGTCTGGGTGAAGGCGAAGGAATCCGGGGTCGGGATCCCGGCGGCGCGCATCGTCGCCTTTGCCAACACCTTGTCGATGCAGCGGGCGCAGGCCGCGGCGTCGGGGCCGGTGAAGGGGATGCCGAGGATCTCGAGCAACTCCTGCGCCGTCCCGTCCTCGCCGCCGACCCCGTGCATGGCGACGAAGGCGACATCCGGCTTCTCCGCCCGCAGTCGTTTCACGAGGTCGGAGCCGACGTCGATCGGGACGACTTCGTGACCGAGACGTTCGAGCGCATCCTCGACCCGGGCGGCGGAGCGGAGCGAGACCCCGCGCTCCAACGACCGCCCGCCTTTGAGGACGGCGACCTTCATTGGCGTCCGGTGCGCCGCAGGGGGACCACGACGGAATCCGCTTCCGAAGGATCAGACTGTGACGGGCGCGGCCCTCGGTCAGCCGGCACGTCCTCCGCTTCGCGTCCGGGCGTGCCGGAAGAGGACTCGGACGGCGCCAGGGTCTCGTAAAGCTCGACCTGTTCTTTGATCACGCGGCCGATCCGCGCGATCCCCTCCCGGATTTCGGCATCGTCCACACCGCTGAAGTTCAGCCGCATCGAGTTCTTCCCGCGCCCGTCCACGTACGCCGCCGCCCCCGGGACGAAGGCGACGTCGGAGCGCAGCGCCTTGGCCAGCAGGTCTTCGGTGTCGATGTACTCGGGCAGGGTCGCCCAGATGAAGAGGCCACCCTCGGGTTCGGTCCAGTGCGCCGCCGCCGGGAAGTGGTCGGCGAGCGCCGCCAGCATCGTGTCGCGTCGGTCCCGGTAGAGGCCGACCAGGTCCTCGACGTAGCTCTTCCAACCACCCTCGGCGAAGTACTGGCGGACGAAGAACTGGGTCAGGGTCGAGGTGCAGAGGTCGGCCGCGCCCTTGCCGAGCACGACTTTCTCCAACACCGGCGGCGGCGCCACCACCCAGCCGAGCCGGATCCCGGGGGAGAGGATCTTCGAGAACGTCCCCAGGTAGATGACGAAGTCGCCGCCGTCGAGCTGGTAGAGCGGCGGCAGCGCCTCGCCGCCGTAGCGGAGGAGGCCGTAGGGGTTGTCCTCGATCACGAGCAACTCGTGCTCCTGCGCCAGTTCGACCAGCCGCGCCCGCCGCTCGAGCGAGAGTGTCACCCCGCCGGGGTTCTGGAAGGTCGGCACGGAGTAGATGAACTTCGGCCGCCGGCCCTCTCCCCGCAGCTCCTCGAGCAGCGCTTCGAGCAGGTCGATCCGCATCCCGTCCTCGTCCATCTCGACCTGGCGCACGTCGGCCTGGTAGCTGCAGAAGACCGGCACCGCGCCGGGATAGGTGGGGGCCTCGCAGATCACCACGTCGCCGGGATCGACCAGGGTCTTGGTGACCAGGTCGATCGCCTGCTGGCCGCCGGTGGTGACGACGATGTCGTCGGGGTCGGGCAGCATCCCCTCGGCCGCCATCACCTCGACGATGCAGTCTTTGGTCTCGTCGAAGCCCTCGGTCGGCCCGTATTGCAGGGCCGCCGCCGCGGACTCCGCGGCGATCCGGCTCATCTGCGCGGCCAGCCTCTCCGGCGGGAAGGTGGAGGTGTCGGGCAGCCCGCCGGCCAGCGAGATCACTTCGGGGCGCGCGGTGACCGCCATCAGGTCGCGCATCGCCGAGGAACGCATCACCGTGGTGCGCTCGGCGAAGAGACCGGCGTAGCGCTCGAGGTCGCGCGTCGAGGTGTGGGCGCGACGTTTGTGCGGCGGCTGTGGGACCTCCGTCATGCACGGAAGTGTGGCGGATTGCAGCCCGCATGCCCACACCGTTAGGTTTCCGGCCGTGCAATTTCTCACCGACCTCGGCATCGGCTTCGCGATCGGCATGCTCGCCGGCACCACCGGAACCAGCGGCGGCGCCCGCGGGCGGATGGTCCTGCTGGCCGCGATCGTCGGCCTCATCGTCGGCTTCCTGGTCGACGGCGCGCTCGGCGCGGTGGTCGCCGCCGCTGGCGGCGCGGTCGCCTGCCTGGTGATCTCCGACCTCGTCTTCGGCGCCTCGAGACGCGAGGGATCGGGGGCGGGCGGGCTGGCCTTCATCGTCGCCCTGGCGGCGCTCGTGGTGCTGGCTGTCGCCTTGCTCTTCTCCTGGCTGGAGATCCTGGTCGCGATCGCCTTGGTCTGGCTCGGCGTCAGTCGCCGGCGGCGCGCACAGCGCAAACACGCCGGGCTCCGCGTCCTCCGTTAACCACGCGGCCACGGCCGGGGTCGGCGGTCCGCGATCATCAACCATCTAGCGATGCCCGGCGCACGCCGCAAGAAGCTGATCCTCACCTACGTCGACTCGCTGCGGACCGACATGCTGCGCCGCGCGATCGACGAGGGCCGCGCGCCCAGCTTCGGCGCGCTGGTCGAGCGGGGCGTGCTGATCGACGACTGCGTCTCGAGCTTCCCCTCGGTGACCCCGGTCGCCTGCTCGGAGATGGTCACCGGGGTGGGCGCCGACCAGCACTGGATCAGCGGCATGAACTGGTACCACCGACTCGAGCGGCGCTACGTCGATTACGGCTCCTCGCTGGAGGCGACGCGCGCGTTCGGCGTCTTCCGGGCGCTCTACGACCTCGTCTACAACATGAACCTCGCCCATCTGAGCCCGGAGATCGAGACGCTCTTCGAGCAGCTCGACGATGCCGGGGCGCGGACTGCCTGCACGCCCTACCTGATCTACCGCGGCCGGCATCGTCACGAGGTCTCGCTCGACGGCCTGCTGCGGATGGCCGTCGACGCGACCCGGCTGAAGTTCCGCCACCACACCTGGGGCCCGAAGGAGCTTTTCTACGGCGACCTCTACGCGAGCCAGGAGGTCCCCTGCAAGTCGACCTCGATCCCCGGCGTCCGCGACCCCTACGCCGCCTGCTGCGCGGTCGAGCTGATGAAGGAGGACGGCTTCGACTTCCTCCTCCTCTCGCTGCCCGACAACGACAACTATTCGCACCGCAACGGCCCGGAGGCCTCGGTCGAGTCGATCGCCAAGGCCGACGAATGCTTCGCCACGCTGATCGAGCAGGCGGGCGGGATCGACCCCTTCCTCGCCGAGCACGCGGTGATCCTGGTCGCCGACCATGCCCAGACCGAGGTCGACCGGGGCCTGCCCCTGGCCGACATCCTCGCCGCCGAGTGGTCGGTGCTGCAGCCCTCGGAGGAGAAACCGGAGCGCGCCCAGCTGGCGGTCAGCCCGACCGGGCGCGCCGCCCACGTCTACCTGCTCCCGGGCGAGGGCGAGCGGGCCGACCCGACCGCGGTGGGGGAGAGGCTGGCCGAGATCGAGGGGATCGACCTGGTCTGCCGGTTGCTCGACGCCGACGGCGCGCCGCTCTACCGGCCCGAGCCGGGGATGCCGGCCAGCGCCGACGAGTGGGCGACGGTGGAGCGGGCGGGATCGCGCATCCGCTTCCGGCCCGGCACCGAGGTCACCGACCTGCGCGGCGGACGCTGGGAGATCGAGGGGGAGCTCGGCGTGCTGGAGGCCGTGGTCGAGGACGGGAAGCTGCGCAGCGCGGCCTACCCCGACCCGTTGCAGCGGGTCTGGTCGGCGCTGACCGCACCGCACTCGGGCGACTTCGTGCTCTCGCTCGCCGCTGGCTTCGAGGCGGTCGACTGGGGCGGCACCAGCCACGCGGGGGGCGGCAGCCACGGCGCGCTGCACGCCGGCGACAGCCTCGGGCCGTTGCTCTTCGTCGGCTGCGGCCCGGAGTCGGAAGACGAGCGCGAGCAGTGGACCCTGCGCGACGTCGCTCCGGCGATCCGCGCCCACTTCGGTCTCGTATGACGCGTCGCTTCCTCGCGCCTCTGTTCGCCGCGCTCATCGTCTTCGCCCTGATCGCCCCGGCGCCCGCGGGCGCGACCGGGGAGGAAGAACCGGGGCCGAAGGACATCAGCTCCTCGGCGGCGACCGCCGCAGCGGAAAAGGACCCGAAGGTCGTCAAGGAGCGCGGGGAGCACCCGAACCTGCTCCCCAGCCCGACCTTCAAGGACGAAAAGTGGGAAGTCGGCTGGTTCGAAGGCGACCACGAGTACGCGCTGACGATGGTCGACCCGAAGACGGGGGAGGTGACCGAGTCCTGGACCGGCTACCAGGTGTCCTGGGAAATGGCCCGGGGCTACTCCGGCGAGTTCGCCCACTCGCTGAACTCGCCGTTCATCTGGATCCCGCTCTGCCTCTTCTTCCTCGTCGGCCTGTTCGACTGGCGCCGATGGCGGCGCATCGCCAACCTCGACCTGCTGGTGCTGCTCGGCTTCGGCGTCTCGCACTTCTTCTTCAACCAGGGGAACATCGGGGTGTCGGTGCCGCTCGCCTATCCGGTGCTCGTCTACCTGTCGGCGCGGTGCCTCTGGATCGGGTTCCGCGGGCGCGGTAAGGGGCTGCGCCCGATCTGGCCGACGATGTGGCTGCTGATCGCGGCGCTCTTCCTGATGGGCTTCCGGGTCGGGCTGAACATGGCCGACGCGGGGGCGATCGACGTCGGCTACGCCGGGGTCACCGGCGCCCACCGGATCATCCACGGCGAGCAGCTCTACGGCGACTGGCCGGAAGACATCCACTCCGGCGACACCTACGGGCCGGTCAACTACGCCGCCTACGTGCCGTTCGAGGTGATCTGGCCCTACACCGGCGAATGGGACGACCTGCCGGCCGCCCACGGCGCCTCGATCACCTTCGACATCCTCACCTTCATCCTGCTGATCGTCCTCGGCATGCGGATCCGCCCGGGACCCGCCGGCCGCCGTCTCGGCGCGATCCTCGCCTTCGGCTGGGCCGCCTTCCCCTACACCGCCTACGTCCTCGAGTCCGACTCGAACGATTCGCTGATCGCCGCCTTGCTGGTGGCGACGTTGGTGTTGCTGGCGAAGCCGCTATGGCGCGGGGTGACGCTGGCGCTCGCGACCTGGGCCAAGTTCATCCCGCTGATGCTGGCCCCGATGCTGCTCACCCTCGACGGGTGGAAGCCGCGCAGGATGGCGTTTTTCGCCGGCGGCTTCGCCGTGGTCACCGCGGCGGCGGTCACCTGGCCGCTCCTCGACCCCGGCTTCCACACCTTCTACGAGCGCACGATCGCCGCGCAGGCCGGCCGCAGCTCCCCCTTCAGCATCTGGGGCCAGGACGAATCGCTCGAGCCGCTGCGGGTCGCGATCCTCGCCGCGACCGGTGTCCTCGCGGTCGCGCTCGCCTTCGTCCCGCGCCAGAAGTCCCTGCTCCAGGTGGCGGCCTTCTCGGCGGCGCTGATGCTGGGTGTACAGATCACCCTGCACCATTGGTTCTACCTCTACATCGTCTGGTTCTTCCCGCTGCTGCTGATCACGCTGGCGCTGCTCGAGCCGAGCGAGGAGCCGGGCCCCGAGGAGGTCCCCGGCGTGGTGCGGTGGCTCAGGCGGCGACGGGAGCCGGAACCATCACCGGAGCGATCGAGTCCGCCAGTCCCGACCGGTTGACGTCGACCACCGCGCCCATCACCCAGACGTCCTGGTCGGCGGTCTCGAAGCGGGTCGGCATCTGGGTGATCAGTGCCCCGAGCGCGTCCTCGATCCGCACCCCGAGGATGCTCTCCCGCGACCCGGTCATGCCGACGTCGGAGATGAACGCGGTCCCTTTCGGCAGCACCCGCGCGTCGGCGGTGGGGACGTGGGTGTGGGTGCCGAGCACCGCGGCGACGCGACCGTCGAGGTGCCAGCCCATCGCCACCTTCTCGCTCGTCACCTCGGCATGGAAGTCGACGATCGTCGCGTCGGCGTCGCCCAGCTGATCGAGGATCGCGTCGACCGCGTCGAAGGGCGAGCGGGCGACCTTCAGCCCGACCCCGCCGCTGAGGTTGATCACCGCGACCCGCATCCCGCCCGCCTCGACCACGGTGTGGCCGCGGCCCGGGTTGGCGCTCGGATAGTTGGCCGGGCGGATCACCCGCTCGGTGCGTTCGAGGAAGGGGTAGGCGTCGCGGTGGCGGTAGACGTGGTTGCCGGTGGTGATGATCCCGGCGCCGGTGGCGAAGATGTCGTTCGCGGTGCGCTCGGTGATCCCCATGCCGCCGGCCGAGTTCTCGCCGTTGACGACGATCAGGTCAGGGGCGTACTCCTCGCGCAGCGCGGGCATCGTCTCGCGCAGCCCACGCCGGCCAGGTCCGCCGACCACGTCGCCGATGAAGAGGAGCCGCATGGCGGCGAGCCTAGTCCTTAGATTGGGGTGCGTGGCGGCGCGGCCCGACACGGAGGAGATGGTGCGGCGGGCGCTCGCCTATCCGTACGACCCGCCGGCGGGCTCGTTCGTGCAGCTCGGCGACCGCACGCTGCCGGTGCCGCCGGAGGAGATCGACGTCGAGGGCCGGCGGGCGCTGCTCGCCTACGGTGCCAACGCCTCGCCGGAGGCGCTGACCCGCAAGTTGGCCGCGCTGGAGCCCCGTCCGATCCCGGTGCTGCGCGTCTCGCTCAGCGGTTGGGACGTCGTCTACTCGGCCCACGTCACCCGTTACGGATCCGTGCCCGCCGCGGTCGTCGCCAGCCCCGGCACGGTGGCGAGCGTCCACCTCGTCTTCCCCGACGACGAGCAGCTCGCCGCCCTCGCCGCGACCGAGGGGCGGAACTACCGGCTCGAGCAGCTGGTCGACTTCACCGCCGAGCTCGCGATCGGCGGCCCGGGCCCGGCCGAGATCGACGCCTTCATCAGCATCCACGGCCCGGTGGTCCTCGACGGCTCGCCGGTCGCCCTCGCCGCGATCCCGGCCCGTGGCCGCGTCTTCCCCGAGCTGACGACGCCGGAGATGATCGACCGCGTCCGCGCCGCCCTGATGCCCGACCTCACCCGGCGCGAGTTCATCCTCCACCACGTGGAGCAAGGAGGCCGCTCCCCACTCCCCGAGCTCCGCAGTTGACGGGCCGAAAACTCAACTATGGCTTGAGTTTTCGGCCCATCGACATCAGACCCGGGCGAAGCGACGCAGGGCGAGGCGGGCGAGGACGGCGTAGGCGACGGTGAGGATCGCCAGGTGCAGCAGCGGCCGGCCGAGGCTGCCGTTGCCGGCTTCGAGCGCGGCGGTGATCGCTTCCAGCGCCGGCTTGAACGGGAAGAGCGCGGTGATCACCTTGATCACGTCGTAGAGGCCGGCGCCGACCGTGCCTGCCGGGACGAGCGAGAGGAAGGCGACCGGCAGGGTGACCATGAAGGCGAGCAGGGAGACGGCGCGGACCTCGCGCGCCGCCGCGCCGAGCGCCGCCCCGGAGGCGGCGAGGGCGGCAGCACCGACCACGATCGCGGCGAGCCAGAGGCCGAAGCGTCCCCATTCGAGCGGCACGAAGATCTGCAGCCCGGCCAGCATCAGGATCGTGACGACGAGGCCGACCGCGGCCCCGAGCAGGACCTTCTCGCCGAGCAGCGCCTCGCTCGAGACCAGCCCGCGGGTGAGCCGCGGGAAGGCGTTCTCCTCGCGCTCCAGCGCCAACGACCCCGCCACCAGGAGCACGGTGACGAAGGCCAGGGTGAGGGTCGCGGCGACCGCGATGGCGAAGGTTTCGAGCGGCGGCGAGGAGCCGCCGACGGCGACCTTGTGGACTTCGATCGGCTGCGCCAGGCGTTCGATCAGCGGCCCGGCGATATCGAGGTTTTCTCCCGCCTGGTTGGCGAACGCGGTCACCTGCCCGAGCGCCACCCGCAACGGTCCTTTCGGCAGCGCCGGTTCGATCGCTTCGAGGATCTGGGCGCTCGACTGCAGCCCGAGGATATGGACCGACCCGCCCAGCACCGGCAGGTCACCGCCTTTGATCACCAGGTCGAGGTATTTGCTGCCTTCGACCGCGATCCGTTTGGCGATCGCCAGGTTCGCCTGCGCCAGCAGCGCGGTGATCTTGTCGTCGACGCCGCTCGACTTCAGCGGGTTCGATTCGTTGACCAGCACTTCCACCTTCGGCGTGCCGGGGGAGAGGGTGGAGAGGGAGTTGATCTTGTTGACCAGGTCTTCGGGGAGGATCAGCGCCGCGAGCACCTCGCCCGACTCCACCTTCTTCTCCGCTTCCTGGCGGGAGTGGACCGGGACGCACTCGACTTTTTCGCAGATGCGGTGCTGGACGTTGGCGGAGGGGAGCTTCTGACCGCTGAGGCTGATGCGGGCGTTCTGCGGCACCTCGTTGAGGAAGGCGACCTTCGGCTTTTCCGGACCGCGCGACACCGCCAGTCCGACCAGGATCGCGATCAGCACCGGGTAGAGGACCAGGAGCACCGCCTGCAGCGGCGAGCGACGGAGGATCTGCAGGTCCTTGAGCAGCAGCCAACGCATTCGCTCAGTGCCCCCGGTGGTGGAGGTAGGCGACGAAGGCGGTCTCGAAATCGCGGTCGGCCGCAGCGGCGCCGGCGCCGTCGGCCTCGCGCCGGACCGTCTCGCGTAGCTCGTCGGGGGAGCCGTCGAAGAGGGCCTCGCCGTCGGCCAGCACCAGCAGCCGGCCGCCGTAGCGCTCCGCCTCCTGGATGTCGTGGGTGGAGAAGATCACCGTCGTCCCACGACCGGCGAGGCCGGAGACGAACTCCCAGAGCCGCGCCCGCTGGCGCGGGTCGAGGCCGACGCTCGGCTCGTCGAGCAGCAGCACGCTGGGGCGGGCGAGCAGTCCGATCGCGATGTTGATCCGCTGCTGGTTGCCGCCGGAGAGGCGGGCGACGATCTCCGCCCGGCGCTCGCCGAGGCCGGTCAGCTCGAGCATCTCGGCGACCGAGGCGCGCGGATCGGGATGCTTCTCCAGCCGGGCGAAGAGGAGGAGGTTCTCCTCCACGGTCAGGCGCCGGTAGAGCGCCGCCTGCTGGGGCACCCAGCCGACCGCCCCGGAGCCGACGAGCAACTCACCGCCGTCGGGGTCGAGGATCCCGGCGAGGATCGAGAGCAGGGTCGTCTTGCCGGCCCCGTTGGGCCCGATCACGGCGACAAGCTCACCCGGCGCGGCGGCGAAGCTGACCCCGCGCAACGCTTCCCGCTCGCCGAAGCGTTTGACCAGATCCCGGGCCTCCATCGCGGCGAGCCTAACCACCTATCTAGACTTGAGGGGATGCCCTTCCCCTCGACCCGCATGCGCCGCCTGCGGAGCACCGACACCTTCCGCTCCCTGGTCCGCGAGACCGAACTGTCCCCTGCCCACCTGATCATGCCCGCCTTCGTCATCGCCGGCGAGGACATCCAGGAGGAGATCCCCTCGATGCCCGGCATCGAGCGGTACTCGATCTCCAACCTGGTCGAGCACGCGGGCGAGGTCGCCGGGTCCGGGATCGGGACGATGCTCCTCTTCGGCATCCCCGCCGCCAAGGACGACTACGGCACCGGCGCCTACGACGACGAGGGGATCGTCCAGATGGCCGTACGGGCAATGAAGGAGGCCCACCCCGACCTCACCGTGATCACCGACGTCTGTCTCTGCGAGTACACCTCGCACGGCCACTGCGGCATCCCCGATGCCGACGGCAGGATCCAGAACGACCTCAGCGTCGAGCTGATCGCGAAAACCGCGATCTCCCACGCCGAGGCCGGGGCCGACGCGGTCGCGCCGAGCGACATGATGGACGGCCGGATCGGAGCGGTCCGCTTCCAGCTCGACGAGGAGGGCCACTCCGAGGTGCCGATCATCGCCTACAGCGCCAAGTACGCCTCCGCCTTCTACGGGCCGTTCCGCGACGCCGCCGAGTCGACCCCAGGCTTCGGCGACCGGCGCGGGTACCAGATGGACCCGTCCAACGCCGCCGAAGCGGTGCGCGAGGCCGAGCTCGACCTGGAAGAGGGCGCCGACATGCTGATGGTCAAGCCCGCCACCCCTTACATGGACGTCATCCGCCGGGTCAAGGAGGCGACCGGAGCCCCCGTCGCCGCCTACCATGTCTCGGGCGAGTACTCGGCGCTGAAGGCCGCCGCCCTGAACGGTTGGCTGGACGAGCGCCAGGCGGTGCTCGAGACGCTGACCGGGATCCGCCGCGCCGGTGCCGACGCGATCATCACCTACTACGCGAAGGAGGCCGCAGGTTGGCTTCAGTGAAAGTTCCCCAGTCGAAGGCGCGCTCGCGCAAGGGCGGCTCGGCGATCCCGCTCGACGAGACCGACAAGCGGCTGATGAACCTGCTGCAGTCGAACTTCCCGCTCGACCCGGAACCGTTCGCGCTGGTCGCCGGCGAGGCCGACCTCGAGCTGAGCGACGTCCTCGGGCGCACCCAGCGCCTGCTCGACGGCCGGATCATCCGGGAGATCACGCCGATCTTCGACACCCGGGCGCTGGGATACGAATCGATGCTGGTCGCCGCCAAAGTCGACTCGGAGAACCCGCAGCGGGCGGCCCGCATGGTCAATGCCCACCCGGGCGTCTCGCACAACTACCTGCGCACCCACGACTTCAACCTCTGGTTCACGATCGCCACCCCGCCCGACTCGAAGCTCGGGCTGAAGGGGTCGATCGAGGCGCTGATGGCGGAGACCGGCGCCGAGTCGATGCGCGAACTGCCGACCCTGACCCTGTTCAAGATCAACATGAACCTGGAGATGGAGGGGGACACCGACGCGCTCGCCGCCACGGTCGAGGCCGCGCCGCCGCGCGAGCTCGAACCGCAGCCCTACGACGAGGCCGACATCGCGATCATCAAGGCGCTGCAGGGTCCGATGAAGGCGACCGAGCGTCCCTACGACGAGGCCGCGGCCGAGGTCGGGCTCTCGACCGAGGAGCTGCTCGACCACCTCGGCAAGATGGTCGACCGCAAGATCCTCCGCCGCGTCGCCGCGATCCTCTACCACCGCCGCGCCGGGTTCTCGGCCAATGGGATGGGCGTCTGGAAGGTCCCCGAGGACCAGATCCTCGAGGTCGGCGGGATCATGGCGGCGACCCGCGGGATCAGCCACTGCTACCAGCGGCCGACCTACGACGACTGGCCCTACAGCGTCTTCACCATGGCCCACGGCCGCTCGAAGGAGGAGTGCGACGCGGTGCTCGACTCGATCGCCGAGAAGTGCGAGATGGGCCCCGACGACCGCTCCACCCTCTATTCGTCGACCGAGTACAAGAAGGTCCGCCTGCACTACTTCACGCCGGATTACGCCGAGTGGGAGGCGGCGCACTCCTGAACGTCTACGACCGCGCCCGGGCCGTGTTGCCGGGTGGGGTCAACTCCCCCGTCCGGGCGATGCGCCAGATCGGCCGCGAGCCGATCTTCATCGAGCGCGGCGAAGGCGCCGAACTGGTCGACGTCGAGGGCAACCGCTACATCGACTGGGTCTGTTCCTGGGGGCCGCTGATCCTCGGCCACGCCGACCCCGCCGTGGTCTCGGCGGTGATCGAGGCCGCCAAGCGCGGCACCTCATACGGCGCCGCGACGGCGATCGAGGTGCAGCTCGCCGAGCAGGTGGTCGCCCGCTTCCCCTCCGTCGAGATGGTGCGGATGACCAGTTCCGGCACCGAGGCGGCGATGAGCGCGGTGCGGCTGGCGCGGGCGATCACCGGCCGCGAGGTGGTGGTCAAGTTCGCGGGCGCCTACCACGGGCACTCCGACGGTCTGCTGGCCGAGGGCGGCTCGGGGATGGCGACGCTGTCGGTGCCCGGCAGTCCCGGGGTGCCCCCGGCGATGGCGGCGCTGACCGTGGTGGTGCCGTGGAACGACCGCGACGCGGTACATACGGCGCTGGCCGAGCACGAGGTCGCGGCGCTCCTGGCCGAGCCGGTGGCCGCCAACATGGGCGTCGTCCCCGCCGACGATGGCTTCCTCGAGTTCCTCCGCGAGGCGACGCGGGCGACGGGGACGCAGCTGATCTTCGACGAGGTGATCACCGGCTTCCGGGTGGCACGTGGCGGCGCCCAGGAACTCTTCGGGATCGAACCGGACCTGACCGTGATGGGCAAGATCATCGGCGGCGGCCTGCCCGCGGCGGCGTTCGCCGGGCCGCGCGAGTCGATGGAACGGATCGCCCCGGCGGGCGACGTCTACCAGGCGGGGACGCTGTCGGGCAACCCGCTGGCGGCGGCGGCCGGCCTGGCGACGTTGGACGGGCTCGACGCGCGCGCCTACGAGCGGCTCGGGACACTGACCGACCGACTCGCCGATGGCTTCGAGGCGCTGGCGAGCGGCCGGCCGCTCTACGTGTCGCGGGCCCCGGGCCTGGTCACGCTCTTCTTCAGCGAGAAGCCGGTGCGGAACTTCGACGATGCGATCGCCTGCGATACCGACGCCCATGCGCACTTCTGCCGGGCGATGTTGGACCGCGGGGTCTACCCGCCGCCGGCCCAGTTCGAGGCCTGGTTCGTCTCGCTGGCCCACTCCGAGTCGAGCGTGGACCGGACGCTCGAAGCGGCGGGCGAGGCGCTCGCCGAGGCGCTCGGATGAGCGACGCGCTGCAGGCCCTGGCCGAGCAGCTGCGGGCCGAGGACTCCCCGATCGCCCCACACGTGGTCGACGGCCCGTCCCCGGCCTTCGCCGAGGCACCCGAGGGCTACGCGCTGGTGATGGAGGCGGTGCGCGAGGGATACCTCCTGCACTACGGCGAGTCGAGGCTGCTCAGCGGCCACGACCCCGACCTCGCCCTGCTCGCCGGGGACTACCTGTACGCGCTCGGGCTCGATCGGCTCGCGGCGGCGGGGGACACCCGGGCGGTGGCCGTCCTCTCCGATCTGATCGCCCGCTGCGCGCAGCTGCACGCCGAGGGACGAGGAGATGAGGTCGAGGCGTTGTGGGTGGAGGCGGCGCGGGGCATCGCTGGGTAGTGGCTCAGCAGGGACGGTCAGGGACCGAGCCATCCCGTATGCGGCTCGGGCAGGCTGAAGCCGCATACGGAATGGCTCTGAGGCGGCGGAGGGTGTCGGTCACTTCGTCGGCTTCGTAGGCGATCTGCCAGTGGGTGAAGCGGAGGACCCGGAGGCCCGATGAGGTGTGGACCTGGTCGCGCTTCGCGGCGCGGGCCTGCTGCGCCGGGGTCCGGTGGTAGCGGAGGCCGTCGGTCTCGACGATCAGGGCGTGGTCGGGGAACCAGAAATCGACTTCGTAGCCGAGGACCCACTGTTTCGTCAGCGGCACCGGGAGGTGGGCGGCTAGGGCGAGAGGGCGGAACAGGACCTCGAGGTCGGAGTCGGAGAGCCGGAAGGTGTGGCGGTCGAGGAGGGTCCGCAGCGCCTTGACGCCCGGCTCGCCCGAGTGGCCATCGAGCTCCCTGCGCAGCGTCTCCGGGTCCACGAGGTCGAGCTTGTCGGCCTCGTTGACCGCGCGCTCGAGGTGCAGTGGCCTCAGTTCGGTGGCGAGGTCGATCAGCGTCTGGACTGGGTGGGTGACCGGGATGCCGTGACGGCGGGTGAGACTCGTGGCATCGAGGGAGGGGCGACTGCGGACCTTGAGCCCACGGCGCTCCAACCTGCTGCGGCGGCGGATCGTGACATCGGTCCGTCCCCTCTCCTCGTAGCCGATGCCCCAGAGCTCCGCTGCGCTCCGATGGCTGAGCATGGCGCCGTCCCCGCAGGCCAGGACCGCCGCCATCCAACGCCCGTGCGGCGTCAGCTCCCGTCTCCCCACCGCGTAGACCCCAGCCGCGATCGGATGCAACCGCCCCGTCGCAACGCGATGCTTGAGGCCCTTGGTGCTGAACCCGAGCCGCAGCAGATCCGCCCGCGTCAGCACCCCATGCTGCGCCCGCGCCAACCGCCAAGCCTCTCGGCTCTGCGCTGAGTGAATTTGGTCCCCCATGGGGGACCAAATCCGTGCAGCGCTGCGATCTCGTCCCCGCCGGGGCCGCGAGGTGGCGCTATGCGCGCGGAACTAAGCGTGCGTCAGCGGTTTGAAGCGGGTCTTTTCGACCCGTTCCAGCTTCTTTTTCAGCCGCACGAACTGGGCCTCTTGGGCGGCGGTCCGTTCGTAGCCTTCGAAGGCGAGGTTGACTTCCTCGTTGGGGTCGGTCTTCAGGTCGTACATCTCCCACTGGGGCGGTTTCGGACCCTTGATCTCGACCGGCTCGCCGTTTTTCACCACGGTCTTGATGTCGACGTATTTCGCCAATTTCCAGCGCTTTTCGCGGATGCTGCGCACGTGGTTCGGCTGTTTGGGATAAGGCCCGTGGGACTGGCCGGACTGGAAATCGTCGTAGCTGAAGGCGACGTAGTCCTGGGGCTCCTTACCGCGTCCGGGATTGAGCACGATGTCGGAGTAGTCGACCCCTTGCCAGTTGCGACGCGCCGACTTCGGTGCCCCGGCCAGGCTCGCCAGAGTGGGGAGGAGGTCGACGTGGGAGACCAGGGCGTCGGAGGTCTCCGGCCGCGGGAACATCTTCGGGTTCGAGTAGACCAGCGGGACTTTCAGCGACTCCTCGTAGAAGTTGAAGTTCTTCTGCCGCAGGCCGCCGTGGCTGAGGCCCATCTCACCGTGGTCGGAGGTGCGGATGATCAGCGTGTCTTCGTAGAGACCTTTCGCTTCCAGCTTGTTCAGCACTTCGACCAGGTAGTTGTCGGAAGAGCGCATCAGGTTGCCGTAGAAGTTCAGGTAAGCGCGTTTTTCGGCTTCCTTTTTCGGCTTCCCCGTGAGGTTGAAGATTTTGAGGAATTCTTCCTGCACCGAGGGCTTGGTGCTGAGGTCTTCTTCGTTGGTCGGCGGCACTTCGATATCGCCCGCCAGCCAGGAGGAGTCGTAGCCCGATTCTTCGAACGTCTTGCTCGGGTAGAAGAGGACGTCGTGCGGGTTGACCAGTGAGATGACCAGGAAGAACGGTTGCTGCGCCGAGGCGACGGACTCGATGTACTGCATCGCCCCCTCCTTGGCTTCCTGGTAGGGGCCTTTCGATTCGATGATGCGGCCGTCGTTGTTGGTGTAGCCGCCGCCCGCCTGTGGGATCGACTGGTTGGCTCCCGCGTCCGGTGGGTCCCAGCGGTTGAAGCCGTAGCGTTCGAGGTCTGACGGTTCGTCGGTCCCGTTGGCCGGTTTCGCACAGTGCCACTTGCCCTTGTAGACGACGTCGTAGCCCGACGCGGCCATCACCGTGCCGAGGTTCGGCAGTTCGGTCGGCAGGTTCACCTGCGGGTATTCGCTCGCTTCCATGTTCGACTCGAGCGTGTATTTGACCCCGTGCTGGGCGGGGAAGTAGCCGGTCATCAGGCTGGAGCGCGAGGGCGAGCACATGCAGGCCGCGGTGCAGGCCGTTTCGAAGCTCAGCCCGTGGCGGCGCAGACGCCGCATCCCCGGCAGGTTCTCCCGCATCCAGTCGGCGGGGAAGTGCTGGATCGCCCGCTCCTGGTCGGTGAGGAAGAGGATCACGTTCTTGCCGTTCAGCCCCTCTCCCTTGGGGGCGCCGAACGCCGCATCGACCCCGAGCCCGCGCGAGAGGAGCGCCGCCGCGGCGGCACCGGCCCCGGTGCCGAGCAGCTGTTTGCGGGTCAGGCCGCCTTCGCGGCGGTCAGCATCACTCATCGAATCCTCCTGAAGATGTCGACCGCGGAGCTCTCCTGCGAGGTCGAGTAGACGTTGCGGCCGTCGGGACTGACGACCACCGAGCCGGTAAGACCGACCGCGCGACCGGAGGCGCAACCGCCGACCTCAGGCGAGGCGAGGCAGCCACGTTCGCCGGGCTTCTGGTTGACGACGCCGGTCTGCAGGTTGCGATCGAGGACATCCATCGCTCCCGTTTCGAACGCGGTGACGTAGAGGTTGGTGCCGGCGGGTGCGAGGGCGAGCCCCTCGGGCGCCTTCATCGCGCGACCCAGAGAGCAGCCGGGCGCGCGCAGATAGACGAGGCATCCGCTCGGATCGCCAAGCCCTTCGGGGATGTTTTCGCCCTGCGGGCGTTCCGGCTGGGCGAGGCCACCGGCCGAGGTCGGGCGGAACATCGTCACGCTGTTGCTGGTCAGCGAGGTGGCGTAGACGTTGCCGCCCTTGGGCGAGACGACCAGCGCGTTGACGCCGGCGAACTGGTAGCCCTGGGCACAGCCGGAGACGGCTTCGACGGCGATGCAGCCGCTGCCACCGGTCGCCTGGGTCAGCGCCCCGGTCGCCGGTTCGCGCTGGAGGATGTCGATCGCGCTGGAGAAGGGGGCGGCGGCGTACACGGTCGAGCCGCTCGGGTCGATCGCCATCCCCTCGATGTGGTCCATCTGCACGCCCTTGGCGCAGCCTTCGGCCGCCGCTTCGGTGATGCAGCCGGCGGTGCCGGCAAGCTGGGTCAGCGCGCCCGAGCCGGCGGAGCGGGAGAACGAGATCACGCCGGAGCCGGCGAAGTCGCCGACGTAGACGTTCTTGCCGTCAGGCGAGACGACCACGACGTCGGGCCACTTCAGCCCCCGGCCGAGCGTGCAGGCCGGGATCGCCAGGCCGGAGATGCAGCCGGAAGCGCTCGGCGGCAGCTGCTTCAGCGCGCCGCTCTTACGGTTGCGGTGGAAGGCGGTGACCGAGGAGCCGGTGCGAGAGGTCGCGTAGACGGTGCGCCCGTCCGGGCTGACCGCCACCGAGTTCGGCGCGAGCAGGCCGATGGCGACGCCGCATCCGTCGCCTTTGCCCTTGTTGCCGATGACGGCGGCGACGCAGCCCCGTTTGCCTTGCGGCTGGGTGAGCGCCCCGGTGACCGGGTTGCGGTCGAAGACGGCGATCGCGTCGGCGCCCGAGGCGGCGACGTAGACGTTGCGGCCGTCGGGGCTGATCGCGATCGCTCGCGAGCCGACCCCCGGGCCGGCGCCTTTCAGCGCCCGCCCCTGGCCGCAGGTTTTCTTCGCGGCCTTGCCGGAGGAGAGGCAACCGAGTCTGCCGGGCAGCTGTTCGAGCGCGCCGGTGTTGGTTTCGGCCGGCGGCAGCGGCTTCGGTTCCCTCGCCGCCGAGGCGAAGGCCGGCAGGGCGAGCAGCGCAAGGAGCCCTAGGACGAAGAGGGACAGGCGCCGGGTTCCCATCGGTCGAGGATTCTTCACTTTGCGCCGGACTGATCGAGGAGCGACCCGATCACGCCGATCCGGAATCCGAGCCACGGATAGGTTTTGACGAAGAAGGTGTTCTTCTGCGGCTGCAGGCCGATCGCCGAGAGCCACAGCTGGTACACCGGCGCGTTGGGGACTCCGCCATGGAGGCGACGCCAGACGCGGTGGCCCTTCGCCCCGAATGGAGGCGCGGTGATCGTGTCGGTCCACTCGACCGCGTTACCGCCTTGTTCGAGCGTGCCCCAGGGTCCGTAGGTCCCCGCCTGGCCGACCGTGTTGAGGCTGCCCTGGAAGGCTTTCTTGTAGGCCTTCGCCGGCATGTGGAACGGGTTGACCGTTTCGCACGCTTCCATGGTCTGGTTCGACGGGCACCAGGACGGTGCCGCCTGGCCTTCGGCGTGGAAGTTGGCCAGCGGCTGGGTGCTCGCGTTGGTCACGTCGCCGGTCGACGGGTCGAGCTGCGTCACGTTCGGCACCGCGGGGTTCGTCGCGGTGATCTTGCCGAATTCGCCTTCGTTGGTCGGGTACTGCCAGTAGGAGTAGGTGCCGCCGCCGTTGCGGTCGAAGTAGGCGGCCTTGATCCACTCGTTCTGGCTCGGGATCACGAAGCCCGTTGCGGCGGTCCGGACCGGGGCGCGGGTGTGCATGTCGTACATCCCGGTCCCGCTCCTGCGCGAGAGCCGCACCTTGTAGGTCACGTACTCGAATTCGGTGCTGCCGGAGCCGCGGGTCGATTCGGTCTTCGACAGCACCTTGCCGTTGGCGACCGAGTTGTCGAAGCGGGCGGCGCGGAGGAAGTTGGCGAAGCCGTAGGGCTTGTCGTCCCATTCCGGCGCCGCGGCGCTGTAGTGCTTGCCGGCCCGGGCCAGCGCCGAATAGTTGATCTGCCCGTACTTCGGCCACGCGGTGCCGCTCTCGTTTTCGTAGTAGAGGCCCATCTGGTTGCGGCCGAACGGATCGACCGTGTTGAGGAAGGCGACGTACTGTTCGACCGTCACTTCGACTTCGCCGATCCCGTATTCGTAGCCGACGCTGCCGAGTTCCTGGCAGGGGTC
>Ga0134125_10000576_pt1 | contig 48643 bp, 48 predicted proteins | sample KB31751_FD_96464 | JGI IMG/M metagenome (GOLD analysis project Ga0134125, IMG submission 96464) | Terrestrial soil microbial communities with excess Nitrogen fertilizer from Kellogg Biological Station, Michigan, USA - KB3-175-1 | ecosystem: Environmental > Terrestrial > Soil > Unclassified ... | reverse complement strand
CCCGTAAAGTTGGATATATATGAAGGAATGCCCCATGTATTTCAAACAACCTTATACAAAACTCCTGAATCGACCTTAGCTATCTCAAAGACTGTTGAATTCATAAAGAAATATCTAAAGGATTAAAAGAAGGCGATAAAAGGATAGATAAAACCTAGAATCTTTCATGACCATTTATGACTTTCCTTATGCACCTTTAAAGAACGTTTGGGAAGATTCATTGAATCAAATAGCCATTCCTTTTTCGTAATCTATACATTTATCCAGATCAACTTAACTCGGTTTTTGATTTTTTATTTACTTTATATTGAGCTGGAGGAGCCCCCTTGTAATTTGAAATTACAAACGTTCTATTCAATACACCCTTTGCCACAGTGGGATTGAGGTTTCTTTCAGCGAGAATAACCTTTAGACCAAAAGTATGAAAAAGCTCTTGTTTGTTTGTATTGAGATTGACTCTAGGGACCTTCTTGCCATTCTCATATCCGGTTTTTAGGATACTCATCATTTCCTATCTTGACCGATATATAATTAAACCATTTTATTTACAATTAATGAAAATTAAACCATATTGTTATTTGTTAAAGTAATACTGTACCTTATTTCAACACCAATTTCAATTAGCAATAAAAAGCCATAATACAGTGTAATTAAAAGGGAATCAATATAATATGCCAATTAGCCTATGTTTTCTAAAGTTCGCTTCTTAACAGTAGTTGCTCACATAAAGATGGAATCTCTTTGTTTTGGAATATTACAATAACAAATTGTTTAGCATACTTGTGCTAATTGGTATATTTATTATATTTAGACTCCTGTTGTTCTCTAAGTTTTCCCAGAGCAATGTGCATATTCTGTATCCATGTGGCCATCTCAGTTTCAATAATGGCCTCTGTAGTATTAACGAGTTGATCTACATTTGCTTCTTACTTTCTTTCACTTTCTTTAAGGGTTAACCACCATGCATTAACACTATAAAGAGCAGTAACATTTTGATTGTAGTTCATTAACCTATTTTCTATTTGACGATATAATAGATAATCAGAAAAAGAAAATATCAATATGGCAGTTAAACTTACCCATAGTTGAAGTCCAACTGCTGCTAACAGAGTTCCTACACCGCCTGTTAAAAAAATTGACCATCGAAGTACCTTTAATTGTTTGTTAAGTGTGGCTATCTTACTTTCATAATATTTAATTTGACTATTCAGACGATTGGCTATATATTTATCAGAGGTCAGTTCCTCTAGATAGTCATTACTTTCACCTATCTGTCCAGCATACTTTTGCAGTGCAGTAAACATAACTTCCGATTCCATCAATTTATTGCTAATGAATTCTATCTCTTTGGTGAGTATTTTTTCTTTTTTGTTATTGATTTCTTCTTTTTTATCTAAGTCAGATGGTTGTATGACATTATTAGAAATATCATTATCCTTGTAGTCTACAATTTCCTGTTTTTGCATGACATTGCTTACGTTGCCTTCATCACCTTCATCACCCTGATTATTATCAATATCATTGGAAGACGGACTTGTCTGATTATTCTTTGAATAATGATCTAAATTGATAGGATTAGCATCTGTTGTTGTGATTTTGGTAAGTTTGAAAGGCTCAAACCATTGTAAAGTTACAGGATTCTTACCAACTTGTTTAATATTTGGATTTTGAATTAAAATATCTCGGACTTTCCTTGCTTTGTAACTTGTTTTTATTGTTATTTCGCCTGAAAAATATGCCGCGACCTGTGGGTTTTTGGCATATGCTGTGCGTATTAGATCATCTATTCTCTTATCAACTAAAGGATTATTTTTTAATATTTCAGTGCATGCATCTGCTGCTACATATTGAGGATTCCTTGGTATTGTATTACCACAATCAATGAGTTCATATTGAGAAATTACAAATTTGTATAAAGATATAGCATCATTTGCATCTTCTATATCAGCCTCTTTTTTAAATCGTAATTTAGCAAATCCTTTTGTTAACCTTTCTAAAACGTTTTTTATTCTAACTGATCCTCTATGAATAGCAACTTCTATCCAGTAGTTTTCTATCTTCTCGATAGCATCATCAGATAATTTAGGTTTAAATTGCTTAGCATAGAGTATAACTTTTTTTAAAAAAGTATAGTCAACAGGTCCTGAATATTTTTTGTCACACTCTTTAATATCTGCTGCAAATGCTTTCAATTGTTCTTTTTCCCTAGGCATTCTCATAAAAAATTGCAAATCGTATCTATCGATTTCTTTAGGTGGAAGTGGAACTTCCCCTATATCTATTTTATCTGGATTCTTAAAAAAAGTGCCAGTTGGATTGCAAGCTGAAACCAAAGTAACAGGAGCAACAAGTTGTGCATCAATAGTATATTTCGAAATATGGGTAACGCCTTCTTCCATAATATCTCCTAAATAGAGTTGATTTTTAAAATCCAAATCACCAATCTCATTTGCTGCAAAAATAGCATTTTTGGCCAAAACTATAGAACCTGCTCTTACACTGTATCCTCCACCAACTTCGTCTTTTTCAATCATTGCGGTTAAAGAGATTCCAGAGGTGTTTGACATGCTCATATACTTTGAGTTTAGAACAAGTTCCACTATATCCTCAAGTAGTTTTGTTTTTGCTAGACCAGGTTCTCCTACCAAAAGTACATGGATTCTATCTCTTTTTTTAAAGATCTCATCAGGACCACTATTAACAGCTGCTAGGAGCAAACCTAATTTTGGATAATAATTTCTTGCAATTTGAGGTGCAAACTGTGAAACTATATAATCGATCCACTCATCTTCTTTTTCATTTTTTAATTTAATAATGGAATCAATATCATTATTAGTTAGTTCTATCTCTTTTTCATTTTCATAAAGGATTGAATTTCCATAAAGCGCAGATATTAGCTTTTTTCTTTTATTATCATTTTTGTTAATAACGGCTATATTACCGTCTATGGTAACAGTTTCACCAATCTTGATTGATTCCATTTCATTTTCAAAAAGATATACCAATAGTCTATCTATTTCATTGACTTTATCAATATCTTGCAACTCGATCTCAATGGCATTGATATAGTCGGGTTTTGTTGTAACTGTTAATTTATCACAGCAAGGACATTTGTTATTTGATTCTTTATCATTTGATAAAATCAAAGGTCTTGGATGTCTTATCTTATTATTATAACCACATTCAGAATTAGCACAAATGTAATTGGTCGCTGAGATCATTTTGAAACTGCCACTGCATGTCATTATCTTTCCTCGAACTATTGCACGTCCTTCATTTAGCATCTTAGCCTCGGAAACAGAGATTATACCTGTTGTTGAAGATAATAAATCATAATCATTTAAAGCGTAGTGGTTTTCTATGGAATTAATTCCATAGAAAACAATAATGTCATTAATCCATAATCCCTTAAGAAGTTTAATTCTCTCTTTTGCTGTATCTATATTACAATCCTGAACCTTGGCCATAAGATCAGCAAGGGTCGGACCACCAATAATATGACCACCACTAGCTGCCTTTTCATAAGTGTGATGTAATGTAGTTAGGCGTTCTTTAACATCTTTATCCCCTTTTATTTTACATATCTCTTCAATTATTTTTGCTGCTGTATCCTTTGAGATCCTATAATGATATGTTAACCCACTAAAAGATAATGCAAAATTGTTTCTGTTATGTTCTACGTAGAATGGAGATAAAATAGAAGCAGAAGCGTGAATAGTTTCTAAAGAGAGACTATAGAATGAGATGGGCTTAGTTATTGATTGGGAATTTTTAATATCAATATTAAAGGTATTGTTTATTTTCTCATCCTTTTGGATCAGGCCGTCTTTTAAAAGATTAATAAAAAGAGAATACAAGTTATCATTTATCAGTATTCTATCTGTTCTTCCAACTGCAGAATATTTAAACTCTTTATCATCTCTATGAGTTGATGGAGGTAAGGTGCACAGTCCATTTGTTTTATCCGTTTTTATTTCAAATTCATTTCCTGATTTACAGTCCTTTGAGGATATTGGGTTGTTCTGACTATGCGAAAACCACCAAATATGAAATCCAAATGACTTTTTTGTCTTTGTAACAAATGTGTGTTTTTTAAAAACATCTAATAAGGTTAAATTTAAAAATTGATTTTCTGATATTTTTAAATCATCTACTAGAAAAACAATGATCTTTGATTTTAGAGTTGAATTTATATTTAATTGATCTATTGTCGTATTTAGTTTATTATAAACAGGTTCTGAATCAACATCCAAGACTTGGATAAATAAATCATTATTCTCCGAATCTCTAAGATGAGATTTTCCAACGGTGGATACGACATTTTTGAATTTTGAATATTCTTTAGGATCGTTAAATTTCTGTATATTCCAATATTCTGAGTTATTATAGATGCTACTCCATTCTATTACAGGTTTATGGTTTTCTGATAAGGGAACAAGTTTAAAGCCTAATCTATGTAAAGAAATAAGAACTTTAGGTTCGATAGAATTATGATTGTTATTGGTCATATTTGATAACATAATTGAATAACACTCCTGTGCAGTCCAATTGATCAATTATTATTGAATCAAGTGTAATTTTCAAACTGAGGTTTCTCCATATTATGACTAAATTATTAAATTTGAAAAAATGCTTATTCATTTATATCATCTATAATAATTCTTTCAGCAAGGTTAGATTGCAGTAGGTCGTTTGAACATTTTTCACAAAAAAAGCCGTTTTTGTTAATGTATTTAATTTTGAGTTTGGAAGTTGGTTTGTTTAAGCAGCCTGATCCAGCACAGGTTTTATATCTTTGTGATTCTTTATCATGATAATAGGGGTCTTGCATAATAGATCACCTAAATTTCTGATACCTGCTGATCAAGCCTCGGAAACTTCTCAGCAGGTATATTTTCTTTTTTTATCAAATCTTCCTCTCTGATTACTTTTAAGTGAATTTCATCCATTCCATCAACCTTTAGAAATAAAAGCATGGTTAAAGGATCAAATTTAATTGTCTTTATTACTTCTGAAGGCAGGATCATGGCTAAAGATTTTTTTGCCTTTCCTACCTGATAAGGTTGTATTAAATATCGTTTTTTCGATAACAATAAAATTATATTGATTTTTAAAATATATAAGCCATATACCGTGATATACCTATATCCTAATAACCGGGTATATGTCTATCTAATATAACGACTTTTAATATTTAAAGGTCAAGAAAATGGAAAACATTATTTATACTTTAAAATCCTCTATTGATAGAGATTTAGAAATAAATGTATTTTTGAAATAAAAATGAAGATATTTTTGGTCAGGCTAGTTTTTGAATATCTATTTTTTGAAATAATTCTTGGAATTTGTTTTCCATTTCTTCTCTCAAATTATTTACACCTTGATTATATTTTTCTTCTAATTTTTTAATTCTATCTTCTTCTGATTGTTTTATCTCATCATAAGCTTCTGGTTTTAATGGATAACTACATTTAGAACAATATTTATTTTCAATGACGTTAACAAATTCGCATCTAGGACATGTAAGAACAGATGGTTTCTTTATTATTTCGTTTTCTGAAATAATTCCATTATATGCAAGTATTTTATTTTTAAGTTCGTTGCCCATTCTTGTTTTAATATACCTTGTTCCTTGTCGAGAATTCATTGACCAGCGCACCTTCTTTTTGAGAGCAAATTCGGGAAGGTAATCACTATCTGATGTAATAGCAGAATGTCGAATGCAATATGGATTGAACCTTTTGTTACTAATCAAATACACCATTTTTTCTCTTTCTTCTCCTTTTATTTCTCCTGTTTCAATTAATCTTGTAATCCTCTTTTTTAATTGGATCATCATTGTATGAAGAGCTTCTGCTTTTATCGGAGCACCATTATGCAAGTTGCAAATCAATCTAGCATTAGGCTCGCCTTTGAAAGGATGTTGATTAAGCCAGTCCCTTACATAAGGAAAAGAGCAAGTTAGTAAAATAGGTCCAGCCCCAGTCTTTGCTTGGTGAGGTATTTCACCTTCTCCATATTTTTCTTTAAGACGAATATGTTTTATTTTCAATAAAGTGATCTCATGAGGTCTAGCATCCAAATCCCAAAGTAGAGCCAATGCAGCTTTATTTCTCTGGAATTGCTCATACTTTATTATGGATAAAAATTCATCTTTCTCCCATATTTCAGTTTCTGAATAAGGACTTAGTCTTTTAGTCTTTTTAGGTTTCAAGGATTCCATAAACGAAGGAGTTTTCCACAAATCCATCGAAATTTCTAAATTATTTTCATTTACATTGTATAACCATCTGTAAAAATGCTTTATTCTATGAAGATAATCATTATAAGTTGTTATCCATTTTTGTTCTGGGTCTTGTTCTTTGTCTTTAATTTTAGATTGAAGGAATTTCAAAACATCTTCTTTCTTATTAATGTCTTTTAGGTTAGCCGTGCCAGGATAATTTGAAAATGCCAAAATCGCTTTTAAATTATTATTTTGATGCCTTTCTGAAGCACTGTTTTCCTTCATAAATTGATGGAATTTAAGAACAAGTTTTACATTTTCCTTATTTGACAGTAGTCTTATCTTATTTACAGTAGTTGAAAGCTTTGTTGGCAATTGTTATTTGGATACCTCCTTCATTTTGCTCTTTGATAACCAATTAAATAAAAGAGGCTCATGTATATGAGCCCATGTAATTAATGGGCCCAAGGGGGTTTGAACCCCTGACCTACCGGTTATGAGCCGGTCGCTCTACCAGGCTAAGCTATGGGCCCAACATTTTACTTTATCAAGTTAATGTCTGTATAAAGGTTTTGATTAAATTGATATTATAATATTTATCAAGATTAAACAGATCTTTCTATGTACTTATCCTTTACAGAATCCAAAAGTCTATTTTGTGCTAAAAGTGATAGTTTTGCAGCATTTAATATTTTTTCTCTTTTATCATTAGGAAATTCTTTAATGATATTTTCCCATATTTTTGAATGATAGATATCTACTTCTTTATGAATTTTGAAATATTCATTAGATTTGTCATCCGTAATTCCATAATATTTATTTAAACCCTCTAATTTGGTTTCGCTTATTTTCGGCAACTCTTTTTCAAATGCATATAATGCTGCTACAGATTCTTCAAAAGATGATTGGGATAATTTCAGCAAGACATCAATAGATTGTTTTGTCAAACCCTCAGCAGCATATTTTAATAATTCATCTTTATCAATCTTCAATGAAGATGAAAAATTAATCCAAGGTTCAATATGAGAAAGTTCATCATCTAAAGTATTTTGAATAGAATTTTGATATTTTTTTACTTTGTTATTTTTTAATGTATTTTGTACTAAATCAGGAATAATTTTCACCATTTGAAAATACTCTTTAGAATATCCTGCTAAATGATCTAAAGTTAATTTACCTTCTTGCCATAATTTATAAAAATCATGTTTAAGTAAACTATATTTTTCAATTTCATAATTTATTTGATCAATCACATCAAACATATACCTTTTATAAATTCATTATCCAATAAAAAAACATTTTGAAAATTAAAAAACATACAATAATAAGAAAGGATTTTATAATATCCACAAATTACACATTTTAAAGCTCCGGTGGTGTAGAAGCAATAAAAGAAAAGCTGCATAGTCCGGTCAAGCATTGCGGCCTTTCGAGTCGCAGATCCCGGGTTCAAATCCCGGCCGGAGCACATTTTTCAATTGAGAATAATAACAATAAAATAATTCCCAAAGACGAGGTCCATTAGCATTAAAACAAGTATATTCGTCAAAATAAGAAAAAAGAAAATCAATGGCTATTAACAAGGTTATTCGTAAAGATGCAAAGCGGCTAAACATAGAAAGATAAAAGCGGAATCACCCTCCTCTAAAACGTAATATATACACAATAAAGATATTTGATAAATAGTTATTTGAAAATAGAAAAATCAATAGAAAAGTAAGTTTTTAACAAAGCAATAAAGAATAGTCAATTCATGATATAATAATTAAATTTATAATTCATTTTTGATAACTATCAGTTAGAATGACTTCGGCTGAAAACCCTCTAAAAATATCAAAAGAAGAACTAAAACAAAAGCTAACTTCAGAGCAGTATGATATTTGTGTTAATAAAGGCACTGAAATGGCTTTTACAGGCAAGTACTATAATTACAAAAAGCCAGGAATATACAAGTGTGTAGTTTGTGGGAATAATTTATTCAGTTCTGATACAAAGTTTGATTCTGGTACAGGATGGCCAAGTTTTTATGCTCCACTAAAAAATGAAAATATCAAAGAAGAAGTAGATAACAGTTTCTTTATGAAACGTGTTGAAGTTAATTGTAACAGGTGTGGCTCGCACCTTGGTCATGTTTTTGAGGATGGGCCAAAACCTACTGGCTTGAGATATTGCATTAACTCTGCATCACTAAAACATCAAGCAGGTGAAAGTCAATAGAATAACAAATTATATACTTGCATAGCAAAACAATGGAATTCACAAATGCACTCTGTAAAGTTAAGAAAAAATTTATTTTTAAAAAGGGGATAATAGATAAAAGTACAAAATAAAAATTGGATTTGCCTCTCAGGATACATTCAATTTAACAAAATTTGTTGTATGTTGATGTACAATATCGAAATCCAACGATTTTGATATTTCGTCGAAATCCTTAATTTTACAGAGCCCACAAATGACATAGATGTCATCTATATTATGCAGTTAATTCTTTTTTTTAAAGTCAATTTAATATACTATTAAACATATTATTGTTTTTTTAAGTAAATTGATTTTAAAGAATTCAATTTTTAAAATAAAAATATTTCTATAACTTGTTAAAAAATTTAAGATTATGATAAAGTCTTTTTATCTCTATCTTTTATAGATTTTCGCATAATTGTTACAGCATGTTTTTTTCTTGGCTGAATAACAAGGACATATGCTGAGCCTATTATATAAACAGATAGCAAAATTATTTGTGCAAGAATAGTTTCAAGTGTAGGATGAATTCCGGTCATTTCTGCCAAATTTATATCAAGACGAGGTATCGTTCCAAATAGTTGAGTAGTAGTAATATATCCAGCTTCTTGAAATTCTCTAGTCGCATTACCAATAAAAGTTATAGACATGTAGCAGCCAACGGCAATAGTCAGTCCAAATAAAGCTCTCAGTGGTAATCTTTTTCCCAACTTTCGGACTAAAAAAATCACACCAACAATTGCAGTTAATCCAATAACAAGTCCAGCTGCAACATAAAATTCCATATATTTTGCAAAAGAAAACAAAGCTTGATAGAACAAAACAGTTTCAAAACCTTCTCTATAAACAGTAAAAAAAGATAGCATAGTAAAAACCATAAAACTGCCTGTAGCTGCTGCTTGCCATACTTTTGCTTTAACAAATTCAATCCATTTTTTGGTTTCAATTTTGTTTAATATCCAAAAGCTAACCCAAAATAAAACAGCAACGGCAGAAAGCCCTGCAACCGCTTCTATAATTTCTCTGCTGGCCCCTGATATTTTTATTAAAAATTCAGCAATAAACCATGTTATTGCAGTTGCACCTATTGCTATTAGTATTCCAAAATAAACAAACTTTTTGAATTTATCATTTCTAGATGCTTCTAAATAAGTCAATATCGCTCCAATTATTAAAGCAGACTCTAGACCTTCTCTAAAAACGATTGAAAAAGATGATGAAAAGGCGATTGTGGGTGCTACTACACCTGTGCCAGATACAAGGCGCTCGGACTCGTCTAATCCTTTCTGGATTTCAGATATTTTTTCCACAATTAAAGGTGATGAAGAATTAGAACTTATAAGATTACGCAACTCAGCAAATTTAATTTCCATATCCAAAACAAAATCTGGATTAATTGGTCTCAAAGGAACTTCAATATTCTCATAACTATCCAAATAAGCAGATTGTGCTTTTGAAAATGCTTGCTTATGGTTATTTTGTTTATAAAGATTAATTACATCATTTAGTTTTAATCGTATACTATCAATATTATTTTTTACTTCAGATTTATAAGGATCAGATGAATTACCCATTGCTCTTCTTTCTCCAGTGTAAATACCAAAACCAGCCTTCAAAGCATTGATATTTGTTCCATTTACAATATTATTGGATTTTGTAATACTGTTTAAATTGTCAAGATTATTCTGAATATTATTACTGTTATTCAATAGGGCTTCTTCTTCTTCGGTCAAGCTATTATTAATTTTAGAAATCAAATCTTCAATTTGTAAAAGGGGAACATGATTATCAATTAAAGAACGTAATTGTTCTCTCAATGCTATTTCAGTATATCCCTTTAATGTTGTATTTATTTTTTCTATAGCAGGTTCTAGATATTCAAAATTATCAAGATAAGCAGTAGTCACGTAGCTATTTGCACTTTGATAATTATTGTCATTTTTAATGGATAGGTTTGCTTTATTTAACAGATTTCTAATGTTGTCAAAGTAAACCTTATAGGAGTTGTTATCTTTTATAGAATCAGAAGAAGTTACAATTTTATTAGTAAATTCACCCAAGGATTTATTAAGAGAGCTCATTATGTTAGACAGACTATTTAGATTAGAATCTTTTGACAAAATCAGATTCTTAAGACTGGCAAATAATGGGTCAATTTTTTGTGTCTGATTAGTTCGCATTTCTGGCTTGAATGAATTATAAATTAAATTAGTTTTATTAACTAAGGATAATGAATTTTCAAAATCAATGGCAGCTATACGCTTTATATCATCATCACTACTTTTTGAAGAATTAATATACAAGCCATAAGAAACTTGTACATCATTTAATAATTGAGATATAGTTTGAGATGAAATTAGTTGATATTCTTTTGTAGAAAAAGAATTAGATAAACGAGAGTTAAAATATTGAATAATATCTTTTATTTCAAATATTTTATTTTTAATTAAAGTTGAATTTTGATTAGATTTAATCATTAATGGAAGTTCAGAAAGTAATTCTTCTAACTGTTGTGATTTTTCTTTATTCAATGCATTTGTAAAGTTTAATGCAGATGGAAAAATGGTAGAGTGTATTATATATGCATGTTCAAACATGAAAGATCGATCAGGGGTATTTATTTTATTTAAAAGAATATCTAGTTGTGTTTCTATTCTTTTAAGATTTAAATTTAGAGATAAAAGATCACCAGGTGAATGTGAAAGAAACGCTGTAGAATTAGGTGATTTCAACTGAGCCTGCACATTAACACCAATAATTGAAAATACAGAAATGATCAATGTAAAAGATAAAGCAGTATATATCAATTTTGAAATGATGTTGTCCATATCATTTATCTCCTCAAACGCAAGAACAATAGTTTAACATAGAATTGAAATATACAATAGCAATTGACATTAGGTTAACCTAATTTGTTTAGATATTTAAACGGTACGGTTTTCCCTATATTTGAAATAATTTATTCATATAATATGAAAATTATATTTATAAGCAATACAATTTATAACATAGTAACAATTTTGTATGCTTTCATATATGGACTAGTTATTCATATACATATACAATACAAATGTTAAAATACATAATTTTATCCTTAATATTCTGTATATAATAAATTTCAGATTAGTATTTTCCTCTATTAAATTAAAACAAGCATTAATAAGATATGCACAATTTAGATAAGTCGGCTAGGAAGAATAATTGAATAAAAGAGATTTTCAATTAAATCCATTTTTTAAAAAATTTAATAATTACATTAACAAAATCGATTACTCTTTAAGAAGAGAATTAGAATTGTATGCATGGTCAGAATTCTACATACCTTTAAAGTATGCCTGTGATGGCGGCAAAAGAATAAGACCATTTATTTTAACTCTTTGTGCAGAAAGTTTAAACAATGGAAATTTGGATTCATTGAACTCGAGAGTCATAGATAATATATTTACAGTTTCAACAGCTATAGAGCTATTGCATACCGAATCAACAATACATGATGATATTATTGATTCTGACAATATAAGAAGAGGTATGCCATCATTTCATGTAAAATATGGATACAATGCTAGTATATTAACAGCAGATTTTATTTTAGGCATCATCCTAAATATTGGAGCCAAAATCGACAACAGTCAAGTAACAAAAGAACTTTCCAATGCAGCAATAAAAATGAGCGAAGGCGAAATGTTAGAGATAAGATTGGTGAAAAATAACAATTTATCTAAAAATGACTATATCAAAGTAATTGAAAACAAAACTGCTTCATTATTTGAGGCATCAGCAAAAATAGGAGCGATTTTGGGTAACGGAAACTATCAACAAATTGAGGCACTTGCTAATTATGGAAGATTAATAGGAATTGCTTATCAAATCCATGACGATTTAATAGATTACAATAATGAACAAAGATTATTTAACATATTAGTAAAACAAAATGATAAAGATAATAAATTTGTCAAGATAATGGAAAATACTTATTTAAACTATTCATATCTTGCTCGAAAAGAATTAGATTTTATAAATGACAATCGATCTAAAAAAATACTAGAAGAATTAACAAATCTTGAATCTATAGTTTAATAATTTTTAATATCATTACTTTAGAACACTAAAATTTTTATCTTTAATTTTTATTTATTTATTTATATATATTGAAGAAATTATAACAAGTCAATAACAATATATTTTAATTATATTATTTTTTGCTTGGTTTTATATCGATCTTGATAGAAATCGCAGATATCAACAATAAAATAACTATCAGAATTTGATATAATTGCTTTATCTTAACACTTTTCTTGCAAAACCAAGGTAAGTAGTATGTCCAATCATTCTCATATTAGGTCTCGTTTTTCCCTCTCTTGCCTCAATTTTCCTTAAAAAAGTCTCAACATATTCACTATCAATATAACCACGACTATAAAAATAGTTTGATAATTTTTCTATCTGATTCATTGTAGGACAGATACATACAACAAAAGATCCGCTTTTCATACATGGATAAACAATATCAAGGTAAGTCCATGGATCACCAAGGTCAATAATTACTAAATCTATATCTTTATATTCAGATATTTTTTCTGCTTCATAATGAGATAGTGTTACAAATTCATTCATACCAGATTTTTCTAAATTCTTTTTTGCTATAGCCATAAATTCATCATTTATATCAAAGGAATATACATGTCCTTGAGGCATTACAATGCTTGCCATAAAAGTAGATAGTGCTCCACTTCCTGTTCCTATTTCTAAGACTTTAAAACCATTCTTCAGACCAGTCCTACCTGCAATATAACCATAATCTTTGGGATAAACAATTTGAGTAGTACGTTGTGATTTCATTACAAAATCGTAAATATTTGGAGGCAGAAGAAAAATTTTTTTTTCTTTATTGGTCATTATATGAGAACCATAATCAAAATCAATAGTTGAACCAACATCAATAACACCTAAATGAGTATGTAATTTTTTATCTTTTTCAACCTTAACTAACCATTTTTTTTCGCTGCTGAAGAAAAATAATACAAACGATCCTTGGAGTATCTTCACAAATGACCTTTAATGCAATCAATTTAAAAATATTTCATTATTTCTTTATAATGTATATCAATTTAATAAAAAGCATTATATTTATACAATATGGTAAAAAAGACAAAAATACAAATTATAAATATTAAATATACTAATTTTGTAATCTTTTTAACTATTATAACTGCTTTATTATTATCAGCTTTATTTTATTTAACTATACAAATCCCAAATAGTTATGCAAATAATAATTTAATAAAAATAATAGACCAAAAAACAATTGAAGATCAAAACAATTACAAGCATTTGATAGGAATACTTAAAAATATTGGAAACTCTTCGATTAATAATATCATTATTTCTGCAAATTTTTTAGATAAAGCAAATAAATCAATAGGTAATTTTAGCAAGCAATCCGAAATTACAACAATCAATCCAAATGATACATCTCCTTTTGATATATTACTTTATGATAAGAAGATTTATGATAAGATAAATAATTTTAATGTAAATATAAAGTACAACAAAACAAAGCATAAAGAAGGCCTGCTTAATATAAGTTCAAACAATTCACACATTGATATAAATGGGTTTTATTTTATCAACGGAGAAATTCAAAATAATGGGAATATGTATTCAAACAATACAACGGTAACAGCAATTATTTATGATAAAAATAAAGAAATATTAGGGGTTTGGAAAGCACAAACTGAGCCGTATATTATTCCTCCATTAGCAACAGCATCATTTTCAATACCCATAACAGACAAAATTCAAAGTTTTAAAATATCAAATTATAAATTACTGGCAGAATCAGACAAATACACTACAAAATTATAATATATATCACAGGATTTTAAACAAATAATAATCTATTTTTTATTTATAAGCATCAGTCATATAAAAATCAAATGAATGGATATATTTATTTATTTAGATATTAAATCAGATCTGTTCACTTAAGCAATTTCAACTCATTGTTATGAAGATCTGTAAATAGATTTAGCCAATCTCTTACATGCCTTAGCTTGCAATTTTTCTTTTTCTTCTACTACATGGAAAATAATCATCAAAGCAATATTCAGTTCTATCCTTTACATACTGTATTGCCATTCCAATAATGATGCTTTTCTTTAATAAAGAATAAATAAGATTGTGATGCTCTAATTTTAAAAACTTGCAATTTTGTGTTGGTGGTGGTGGTGGACACAATATTCTTTCATCATCTGTTGTTGAAACCGGACTTTTGCTATAAATTTTGACTAAGCCGTCTATAAATTTCTCCAACACATTTTTTTCTTTCTCTATAGATACACATATATCGATTCTAAGAATCTTTATTTTTTGATTCTATAGCATTACATCAAATCTATATGAATTCAGCAGAACCAACTTTTATTATGGTTTTATCAAAGTTATACTCAAAAATCCTTTTTCTTTTTTTTATTGATATCTTTATATCTGTACTTTTGTATCCATTAGTTCCAGATAAAGAAAATTTGATTTAGATCAATAAAATTATAAGATAATCTTTAGAATGTTTTCCTTACGGAAAGACTTGATGAAAAATCCAAATACGATAGAACCATAAAATATATTTGTATTTTGAAGACGTCCTTGTTCTTTTAACAATCACAGAAAAAAAGAATAGAGAATATCTTCAGATATAGATTTATCGTTAAATGCACAGAGCCATTAAATCAATTGTACATAAAAGTAGAAATATTATCACTATTCATTAGAATAGCTGTCAATTATAACTAAGTTAAAAGAAAAATAAAATTAATGTATATTGAGTAAAATATTTAAGGTAACATATACAAGTCATTTGATTTAGCTTTCAGTTTTTAAATTTTTTAATGTTAAAATATATTTTTCAATTTCGTTTAATCTATGCATTGAACTTTCATTTTGCAAAATAGAGGCAAAAGATTCATCTGATTTAATTTTTTGTAAAACTGAAAAGACTTCTTCAATTGTTACGCCATGTTTTAAATCATAATCAACCTGTTTACAGCAATTTGCAATTGTACCATATTTTTTATGTTGTCTTTTTTCCCATATACTAGCAGATTCAGAAAGTCCAATTATAAACTTTCTAATAGTTTTTTCAACGTGTTCTAAATGCCACTGTTTCATGGGAAAACTGTTTTGTGTCAAAAAAATATCATTATAATTACGTTATACGTATATATAAGTGAAGCATACTGAAATACAAAAAAGGATTAATAATAATTATACTCAAAGTAATTCTCATTTAAAGAAATATAATTATGACCAATGTTATTCCTTTATATCCCTATCCCTTATTAATGATCGAAAATTCAAATAAAGAAAAATATCTCGTAATACCAGACATTCATGTAGGCTTTGAAGAAAAAATAATAAAAAAAGGTATTTTTATAGATTCAAAGGAAAATGTAGATGAGATAATAAATATTTTATTAGATATAGAGTATAGAGAAAAAATAAATAATTTGATTATCCTAGGCGATCTAAAGTCATCGATTAATATAATAACGAGATCAGAATGGAATAATATTCCTTATTTTTTAAACGAACTATCTAAATTATTTAATATATTTATAATTCCAGGGAATCATGATGGAAATATAACATTTAATATCAAACGATAACATTCATTTAATGTCCATAAAAGGAATGGAATTTGGTAATGTTTTATTAACTCATGGTCACGCTATGCCAAAAATCGGAAAAAACATCGAGAAAATAATAACCGGTCATCTTCATTCTATTTTAATAAAAGAAGGGAGTAAAATAAATGGTCAAAGAGTATGGATTAGAATAATATTAAAAAATAGTGAACATAAAGAAAGAAAAGAAGATGAAAATAATCAAAACAAAAGGCATGTACAAAGAGATAAAAAAATAGAATTTATAATTATTCCTCATTTTAATAAATATTTAAATCATTCTTCTAGTATTAGTTTAGAAAATAAACAAAGTAAAAAAATCTTAAATCTAGAATTCCATTATTAAATCATTTAATAAATAAAAAGGGTTGGAAAATAGATAAAGTATTTGTCATTTCTCTAGATGGATCCATTATAGGAACTGAAAATGAGCTAAAAAAATACTATAAGTTTAAAAAAATTAAAAAATAGTTTTTCAACTTAATCATTAAATTCTATAGAATTGGTTGTGGGAGAATTACTTTGGATCCAACTTAAAGTTTTTACAAATGAAATAGCAGATTCAACTGTTGTTAAAACAGGAATACCCATTTCAACTGCTTTTCTTCGAATTAAGTATTCATCATATAACATTCCTACATATTTTTCCAAAATTGATGTAGAAGGGATATTAATTATAAAATCAATTTTTCGTGTAGTTAATAAATTTAAAATATTTGGCTGTCTTTCCGGTTCGCTTATTTTATAAATTAAATCTACATTTTTTATACCAGATTTTTCAAAAAATTCAGCAGTATGCTCGGTGGCAAGAATTCTAAAATTCATTCTTGAAATCATCGAAACTAAAGGAAGGATTTTTTCTTTGTTCTCAATACCACCAACTGTTATTAGGGCAGAGCCAGATAAAGGTAAAGAATAACCTGCAGCAACATAAGCTTTCGATAGTGCATCGTAAAAAGTATTTCCAAAACAAGCAACTTCACCTGTAGATTGCATTTCTACACCCAACAAAATATCTGCTCCTTCTAATTGCATAAAAGAAAATTGTGGAACTTTTATTCCAAATCCGGATTTTTTAAGCCAATGATCATTCTCTATTTTTGGAAGTTTGATGTCTAAGACAGCTTTTGCAGATAAAGATATAAGATTTATTCCAAAAAACTTCGAAACAAAAGGCATAGAACGGGAAGCGCGAATATTTGCTTCAATCACATAAACTTCATCATCTTTAACTAAATATTGAATATTAAAAGGACCTTTAACATTAAGGGCCCTGCCAATTTTAATTGTATTATCCATGATTATATCAATAGTCTTTCTATTTAATCGCCATGGAGGAATACACATCATTGCATCTCCCGAATGGATCCCAGCATTATCAATATGTTCAATAATTGAACCAATTATAATTCCTTCCGAACTGCCAACTGAATCTACTTCAACTTCCGAAGCATTTTCTAGAAATTTGCTTATTACAATTGGATAATCTGGACTGACATTGGAGGCTTCATTAATAAATTGCTCCATTTGATCCTCATTCCATACTACCTTCATAGCAGCGCCGCTAAGTACATAAGAAGGTCTGACAAGCATCGGATATCCAACCTCCAAAGCAAAGTTCTTTGCCTTTTCTAAATCAGTAAATGTTTTCCATGGAGGTTGTTTTATTAAAAGTGAATCCAAAAGATTACTAAATTTAGATCGATCCTCAGCTTTATCTACATCCTGACTTGAAGTTCCTAATATATTGATGTTACTATTATTTAATTTAGAAATAAGATTGTTTGCACTCTGTCCACCCACGCATGCCACTAAACCAAAGGGATCTTCTTTTTCACAGATATCTAATACTCTCTCAAGCGTTAATTCTTCAAAATATAGTCGATCAGGAATATCAAAATCGGTAGAAACAGTTTCTGGATTACAATTAATAACGCAAATATTTTTTATCCCATTTTCCCTCAATCCATACACCATATTTACTGTTCCCCAATCGAATTCGACACTACTGCCTATTCTATACGGTCCAGCTCCTATAACAATGACGCTTTTATCTGTAATAGGAGTAGAATTATTAACTGCAGGAGTTATAGCAGTCACAGTAGATCTGTTTGTATCAATAGAAGATAAAGAAGTAATAGTATTATTTGGAGTCAGAATGTCATCATATTTACCACCATAAGTAAGGTACAAATAATTTGTTTTTGCAGGCCATTCACCTGCTAATGTATCTATTTGTTTTATAACTGGAAATATGCCGAACCTCTTTCTAAGTTGCCTTACCTGGTGTTCATCTAAATCAAAACAACGTCCTATTTGTCTATCAGAAAACCCTAATTTTTTGGCTTCTGCAATTAAAGATATGTTAAATTGTGAGTTTCTTAATTTAATTTCTTCATCTACGATATTTTTAATCTTTATCAAAAACCATGGATCAATGGAAGATAATTTATATATTTTATCTATACTTAAACCGATTTTGATGGCTTTAACAATATTAAATATAATTTCATCATCAGGATGAATTAAAGAATTTTCAATTTTTTCTATTTCAGAGGACTCAATTGAATCATATTTCAAATGCTCATTTTTTATATCCATGTCCAAGACATCATTATCATTATTTGCAACTAATCCATCTTTACCAATTTCACACATTCTAACTGCTTTTTGAATTACCTCTTCAAAGTTTTTTCCTATGGCCATAACTTCTCCAACCGATTTCATAGTACTTCCTAGTTTTCGTTTTACCAATTCAAACTTTCTAAAATCCCATCTAGGCATTTTGACAACCATGTAATCTAAAGAGGGTTCAAAACAAGCAGTAGTAACTTTTGTTATTTTATTTAAAAGTTCGGTCAAAGAGTAGCCTAAGCCAATTTTTGCAGCTAGATATGCCAGTGGATACCCTGTAGCTTTACTTGCAAGTGCCGAGGATCTAGATAATCTAGCATTTATTTCGATAGCACAATATTCATCAGAAAATGGATTTAAACCAAATTGTATATTGCATTCTCCCACTATCCCACAATAGGCAGTTGCTCTTAAAGCAGCATCTCTTAGCATTTGATATTCATAATTATTAAGAGTTTGTGATGGAGCTACAACTATATTATCTCCTGTATGTACTTTCATACCTAATACATTTTCCATATTACAAATAATAACACCATTTCCTTTAGAATCTCGCATTACCTCATATTCAATTTGTTTCCATTCACCAACGTATTTTTCAATAAGAACCTGTTTAACCATACTAAGAGAAAGGCCTCTTTGAACAATTTCGTATAACTCATATTCATTATGAGCTACTCCTCCACCTCTACCTCCCAAAGTATAGGCAACTCTTATGATTACAGGAAATCCTATGTTTTTTGAAATTCTAAGAGATTCTTCGTATGAATATGCAGGAGCACTATTTAAAACCGGAACATTACTATTTATCATAGCTTCCTTAAACTTCTGTCTATCCTCTGTTATTTTTATTCCCTCAATAGAAGTATTTAATACATTTATACCATATTTTTTTAAAACACCATTTTCAAACAAATCAACTCCACAATTTAAAGCAGTTTGTCCACCAAAGCTAAGCATAATAGAATCTGGCCGCTCCAATTCTATGATTTTTTCAACATAATGTCTATTTATTGGTAACAGATAAACCTTTTCAGCAAATTTTCTATCCGTCTGAATAGTAGCTATATTAGGATTAACAAGTATACTTGAAATATTTTCTTCTTTAAGAGCTTTTAAACATTGAGAACCAGAGTAGTCAAATTAGCGGCTAAATTTAAATTTAGCTCTCGCCTGCTTCTCCGATTTTTATAGCTCCACTGCCCAATACCATAACTTTTTTTATATTTTTATTCCTTGGCATTACTCATCCTCATAATATTATTCGTATGAAAACAATACATTAAGAAATTTACAATCATTCCTTTTTCAATTATTTTTATTGCCGTTATTTATAATTAGATCCTTGAACTTTTCAAATACAAACAAACAATCAAATGGACCAGGAGAGGCTTCAGGATGAAATTGAACTGCAATTATTGGTTTTCCTTTGTGCTTAATTCCTTCCACAGTATTATCATCAATATTCTGAAACCAAAGTTTAAAATCAGTATGAACAAGGCTCTCTAATTCAACACCATATCCGTGATTTTGGCTCGTAATAAATGAATGATCTGAATCCAAATCTTTGCAAGTTTTATTTTGTCCTCTATGTCCAAATTTTAATTTATGTGTTTTTGCCCCACCTGCTAAAGCTAGTATTTGATGGCCTAAACATATCCCTAAAGTAGGAATTGAATTTTCAATTATTTTAGATGCAGTTTTTATTGTTTCGCTACAAATAATTGGATCGCCAGGACCATTACTAATAACAATCCCCTGTGGATTAAATGACAATATTTGCGAAATTGAAGAATTCCATGGCATACGTATAACACTTAGACCCATCTTTATCAAATTTCTGATTATACTATATTTTGTTCCAGTATCGATTAAAGCAACAAGAGGATCATCCTTTTTTCCATAAAATTTTGGGAATGGAATTGAGACATCATTCATAAAATTACAATGATCATAATCAAACGCAATATCTTTATTTTCTTTAGAATTTAAATTTGATTCATCATTAATTATTATTTTACCATTCATTACTCCATTTATTCGAATTTTTTTTGTTAGCTCTCTTGTATCAATTCCATAAATTCCTGGAACTTTTTGTCCATATAACCATTCATCAAATGTTTTTACACACGTATAGTGACTAGAAACGTTAGATAGGTCATGAATTACAACACCAGAAGTTTGAATACTATCGGATTCAAAATATTTAGGAATTCCATATTCATCTAAATCCAATTCAGAAGGAACCCCATAATTTCCTATTGATGGATAGGTAAAACAAAGTATTTGGCCTCTGTAAGATGGATCGGTTAAGGTTTCAGTATATCCTACCATCCCTGTATTAAAAACAATCTCGCCCGATGTGGATTTTGGATAACCAAATCCAATGCCATCAAATATGGATCCATCCTCAAGGATCAATTTTGCATTATATCCTACATATTTACTAAAAAGTGTTGGAATATTTATCCCCAAATCCCAAAAAAAGTCATCCTTTATAAATTTTTGCAAAATAAAAAAGATACATGATATAAATTATATCAATTTATTTACCATAATGATAAATCCTATCTCTCCACTTTATAGATCCCTTGTTTAATAAAGATATTATAGACCAAATAAAAGATATAGATACTATAATACATCCTATTATTGCGCCCAAAAAATACAAAATATTATGAGTTTTTGCCATTTTTAGTTGATAATAATTAGTTAGATATATAGATAAAACAGCTAAAGAGCTTGTTATCAATAAAAAAAATAAGTAAAGATTATCTATCCCATTATCTTTTATTATAGAAATAGTAATTATAGAGTATAACAAAGTTAAAAAGGGCATGACCATTAAAATAAAAACCCCTATTGTCATTATAATTGAATTTCTTTTATTTTTAAAATAAATAGGAATTATTAATCTTTTTAATGAATTCCATAAGGTATGAAAATCTCTTGCCCAATAAGCACTCATAAGTTCTTCTCCCCTATACATTTTTAATTTATATCCAAATTCCTTGATCCTCTGTCCTAATGCACCATCCTCCACTATTTCGGTTTTAACAGATTCATGAGTTCCTATTTTTTCATATACAGTCTTTGAAATAACAAAAAAGCTACCAAATAAATAACCTAATTTTATTTTGGGATTATTAACCTTGGCAGGCGAATATCTCGAAAACATAAATATTGAAAGAATAGGTAAAACCATTTTAACAATAAAAGTAGGATATAATAGACGAGGAACAGCGGTTAATACATCAAGATTATGATTTAAAAGAGTATACAAAGAATCGCTAATACTGTGATTTGAATGTATTGTATCAGCATCGGTAAAAAACAAGTAATCTCCCTTTGAGTTTTTGTAACCTATATAACAAGGCCAATTTTTTCCAACCCAATTCTTAGGTTTTTTACCTGCTTGAATTATTTGTATTAATTCATTATTATTCTTTAATGATTTCAAAATTTCTAAAGTTCTATCAGAAGAATTATCGTCTACTATGATTATTTCATATTTATTATAGTTTTGATTTAAGAGACTAGTAATACAATTTTTAATATATTTTTCCTCATTTCTAGCAGGAATTATTATGCTTATATAACAATCATCAATACTTCCTTTATTTTGTAATTCATTTGATTGAATCATTTTTGGTGAAAGATCAAACGATTTTTTTAATGCAAATAATAGAAAGACCCAAATTCCAAAAGAACCCATAACCAGTACAGAAAAAAAAATAATAACTATTAGTTCTAAATTAACCACAAATTTAGAATTTATAAAGTTATATAAATATGATTGAATAAAGTGGATATTTATTAATTTCTAAAAGATTATTTAATAATATCAAAAATTATTAATTTAGTAAAGAAACACATATGTTAAATTAAATATATTTAAAAATAATTTTAAAAATGAATCTAGCATAAAAAATAATATATATAATTTGATTATTATTTAAAAGCATTTTTTTAAGACATTAAGAATAAATAAAAAGCAATTTTTAATTGATCTAGGCTTTTTTTATGGAAAAGGAAAAAAATAACAATATAATCAATTTGCAGGATTTTAAAAAAATTAATCTAAGGGTTGGAAGAATAATAAATGTAGAAAATTTACAAGGTTATAATAAAATTTTAAAAATTTTAATTGATTTAGGAAATGAAAAAAGAGAAATACTGTCGGGAATAGCAAAATATTATTCAGCAAAAGAACTTATTAATAAATATGTAGTAGTGTGTACTAATTTAGAGCCTAAAAAATTTGGAGATCATGTTTCTAATGGAATGATACTTGCTGCAGAGGATGACAGTAGACCAATTCTATTAACAGTTTTTGACGAAGTACAGCCTGGATCAGAAATATCATAAACCAGTTAATATCCTTTTTAGCAGTTCAAAAAATTAGACAAAATAGAAAACATTAAAGTTACATAATAGCAAAAATTTAAAAAAATATAATGATAATAATATATGGTGAAAGCAAAAGAATCAGTAATCACTAAAGAAATAATTGATAAAATTGATGGATTAATTAATGAAGAAAGAATTAGAAAGGTCACCTTTATTCCTTCAAATACTAATTTTTGGGAAATCAAAAGTAATACAAATAGTAATATCTATTGTGTAGATTTAAAAAGAAACTTTTGTTCTTGTAAAGGCTTTTATTTTAATTATATAAAAGGAAAATGCTATCATATTCGAGCGGTAAATATTGCATTTGAGCAAAATAAATATAGAGTTGAAATTCTAAAAGATTTCCAACTTGACAATTATATTAAAAATCTCTTAGAAAATTTCTTAAATTAGACTCGAAATTAATAACTAATTTCAAATATATAATGATTTAATACTTCTAAAACAATATGTTTGAGTTTGAAAATGTTTTAATTATAGGGTCAGGTGGAAGAGAACATGCGTTAGGTTGGAAAATTTCAAAAAACAAAAATATAAAGAAGGTATTTTATGCTAGTGGAAATGGAGGGACATTCGAGAATATTAACATAGATCCAACAGAGATTAAAAAATTAGCTGAATTTGCTAAAAACAAAAAATGTATTACAATAGTAGGTCCTGAAATACCTTTATCAATTGGCATAGTTGATTTTTTTGATATAGAAGGTATTCCTATATTTGGACCCACAAAAAATGCATCAATGCTTGAAACTAGCAAAATATTTTCTAAAAATTTTATGAATAAAAATTTTATACCGACAGCAGATTTTCAAACATTTAGTGATAGTTTAAAAGCTAAAGAGTACATAAATAAAATAGATCATGATATAGTCATAAAAGCTGATGGATTAGCATCAGGAAAAGGAGTATTTATTCCAGATAACAAGGATGACGCTACAACAGCAATTGAGTTATTATTAAATAAAAAGATATTTGGAAAATCTTCTGATAAAATAATAATAGAGAAAAAAATTATTGGAAATGAAGTTTCAGTAATTGCAATATGCGATGGAAAGTCATTCATGATTTTAGAGCCATGTAAGGATCATAAAAGAGTTTTTGATGATGATAAAGGTCCAAATACAGGAGGAATGGGAAGTTATTCACCGGTATCTATTTTAAATGATGAAAAACTTCATCAGATATCAAAGGAGATATTTAAACCAGCGGTTAACGGAATGATTCAAAATGGAAATCCATTTAAAGGATTTCTTTATGCAGGAATATTAATTGAAGAGCAAACAGATAAAATATATGTTCTCGAATTTAATGCAAGAATGGGAGATCCAGAATGTCAACCACTAATGATGAGAATGGAATCTGATCTTTTAAACTACATTAATGCAGCATTAAATCATTCAATTGATTCTATGAAACCTATACAATGGAGTAATAAATATTCTGTATGTGTTATAATGGCCTCAAAAGGTTATCCGGATAAATTTAAAACAGGATATGTAGTACATGGATTAGATAAGACAGAAAAAGACAATCTCATGGTATTTCATTCTGGAACAAAATTAAATAGCAATAAAATAATAACAGATGGTGGACGAGTTCTCGGTGTAACTTCTTTAGGAAATTCTATTCAACAAGCAATTGAGAAGGCATACTACAATGTGAAAAAAATATCTTGGGGAAATAATCAGCAACAGTACAGAACAGACATTGCAAGGAGCAAACCAAATTTAAATACATAAGATTTCTCTGTTAGTAATTAGAGCATCTAATTTAACGTCATGAGGCTCATGTGTTATAAGATCAGATATTAGTTGAAAATCATATCCAAGTCCTATTGAAATGATGTTTTTTTTTGAAAACTGATTCAAAAATTTATCATAAAATCCTTTACCATAACCTATCCTATAGCCAAACCTATCAAAGACTATCCCAGGTGTAATTACAGTATCTATTTCAATGCACTTGTTATTTTCATTTATTATTGGTTCTTTAATATTGAAATTACCTACTATTAAATCAATTAAATTTGTAATTGAAAAAAAAATAATTTCATTATTTAGTAATTTAGGAATACAAATTTTCTTTTTTGCAGATATCGATTTATTTATGATTCTAAATGTTTGAACTTCATTTAAAGTTGGATAATATACGCCTATTGTTTCACTCCGTGAAAAAAAAAGTGAATTTAATAAATTTTCTTGAGCAAACCAACTTTTTATAAAAACATCATATGAAGAAAGTCTTTTTCTTTGTAAAAGAAACCTCTTTCGCAATATTTCTTTATTATTTGTCATGGATAAATTGAATTTAATATTTTGGCGGCTCTAATGGTGTTTTTTAATAACATCGTAATGGTCATTGGCCCTACTCCTCCTGGAACAGGAGTTATATAAGATACTTTGTCTTTAACATTTTCAAAATCAACATCTCCTAATAATTTACCATTAATTCTACTAGTACCTATATCAATAACAATAGAATTTTCGCTTACCATATCTTTTGTTAATTTAAATTTACTTCTATTGCCAATAGCAGTTATAATTACATCAGAACTTTGTAAAAGACTAACAATATTTTTAGTATGAGAATGACAAATAATTACTGTTGAGTTTTTCTCAAGCAATAAAGTAGATAATGGTTTACCAACTAAATTACTTCTATTTATAATGGAGACAACTTTACCATCCAATTGTATATTATAATAATTCAGTAATTCCATTACACCAATAGGAGTACATGGTATTAGTTTTGGCTTATTATTAAATAACAATCCACAATTTATAAATGTCAATCCATCAACATCCTTTTCAGGTCTTATCAAATTTAATACTTCAAATTTATCCAAATGTTCTTTTAAAGGCAACTGTATTAATATTCCATGGACATTATTATCATCATTCAATTTGTGTACTAATTTTGTTAAATCTTGTTGGGAAATTTCTTCATCTAACCTATAATCAAACGTTTTAATCCCTATCGAATTAGCAGTCTTTTGTTTGTTATTAATATAAGATACAGATGCAGTATCATTTCCAACGAGTATAGTAGCTAAACATGGATAAATATTATGTTTAGATAGTTCAGAGATTTCATTTTTTAAGGATTTCATAATGCTTTGAGAGACTAATTTTCCATCCATAATTTTGGCAGTCAAAACTTGATATGAATTAAATTGTAGAATTATTTAATTTTATTTAAATTATCAGATGCTTCAATTAAAAATAAAAAATAGGTTAAGAATTATTTTACTTTAATTTTAGGCGATTCGGTTACCTGATCTAACTTGTTTAATGCTATTTCGGCAGCTTTTCTTCCGGATAATAGCATAGAGCCAAAAGTGGGTCCCATTCTAGGTAATCCAAATGTTTCAGTTACAGACATTCCAGCTGCAATAAGTCCAGGAAATACCTCTGCAGTGCAATTAACAACAGCGTCTTCTCCATCTTCTACCCACATTGGATTCATTCCCTTCCATTCAACTAATCCTCGTTCTCTCAAACGCTTGACAGCGACAGAGTCATGTCCTGTTGCATCAATAACTATTTTACTTTCAAATGCCACAGGATCAACACACGTGATATTCCTAGGTAATGCTGAGACAGGCATCCAATTAATAACAACACCACAAACTCTATTATTTTTTAAAACAAGATCATCAAATTTTGTTAATTGCAAAAATCGTACGCCTGCATCACATGTAGAAGAGATAAGTTTAGAGCAAGCATTTGGTCCCCAAGTAGCATACAGATTTTCATTAATTTTTCTATAGGTTACCCCTAATTCATCCCATAATTTTTGTGCAGGAGCTCTTACTGTTACAGGATTCATCATATAGCCACCAACCCAATATCCACCTCCTAAATAATTATTTTGTTCAACAATCAATGTTTTAATACCCCGTTTGGCAAGATCTCTACCTGCAGATAATCCTGCAGGTCCAGCACCTAATATTATAACTTCAGAATCACTATATTCTTGAACTGTTTCATAAAACATTGAAGCGATTGTACGTGTTATCTCCTTCTCGCTAACATCAGCAAAAATTTTATTATTATCCATATACAATTTTCCGTTTATGTATTATTAATACATTACATATTAAAAGAAATAGATATAGTAAAAAATGCATATATAATCAAATTTATAACTTTTAAATTTTTATAACATTTCAAATTTCGTTAAATTATTCAATAAAATATTAAGAATAATCAATTAAAAGAAAATTAGAATTAATTCCATATAAATAATAAAAAATCAGTTATTGATATAAACAAGAAATTATAATTTTTTGTTTATATTTGTATTAGACAGCTCAAATTAACATTCAAATTTTTTTCTATAATAAATAAAATTTTATAAATTATCTCTTGTATTTTTTATTATGAATGATAAAAAATGCGCTCTTTGTAACGAGAATTTGCCCATCCAATCATCAATAAATCTATGTAAAGATTGCTTAAAATGTGCTGACTGTTGTATAGGATTAGAAAAAATCGAATAAATTCTGATCAAGTTAGTTCTACTATTTTTAAAGTATCTGTCAGGGTTATTATACCTATTACAGTCCCTCTTTCACTTACTAGCACACATTTGGCAAATCTAACTAGAGAAACTAAGGCTTTTGCAGGAGTAGAAACATCAACTAATGGAGGAGGCGATTCCATAACAGAAACAATTTTTACTAAATGAATATCTCTATTACTATGTTCAATCATTATTTTTGCTAAATTATCTTCAGTCAATATTCCGACTAATCTAGATCCATCAAATACAGGAAGCTGACTTATACTATGATCTCTCATTTTATGAATAGCAGTACTTAAAGACTCTTCGCTTTGAATTGTTATTAAATTTCTATTACATATATCACCTGCTTTAATAGATGCATTACTTTCCATTGATAATAATATTTCAAAAATTCTTTTTGCCGTATCATAGCTAGGTTTGCATCGGCCAGATTCAATTTGGTTAATCATGGAGGTACTAATACCACAAAGAAGGGCCAATTTTCTTTGCGTAACTCCCAATTTTAATCGAGATTGTTTAATATAATCAAGTCGGGGTAACATCGTATTACTACCTTATAACAATTATCATATTTCATAATCAATATAAAAATCAAATGACAAAAATTAAGGTTTAATATAATTTAAGACAAATTAACTATCACGGATCAGATAGGAAAAATTTTTTATATAAAAACTCCATCATCGCAGGTTTAACTATTTTAAAATAGTCTGTTTCTATAAAACATATAATTTAGGTTTAATCATAACATATAAAGTCACATAAATTTGAAATTATTTTAACCTAATGATCATGCGACGGCCGGGATTTGAACCCGGGTTACCAGATTGGCAATCTGATGTCCTAGACCAAACTGGACGACCGTCGCTTTGACAATTTTAGTAATAAGAATGGTTATTTTAACTATGTGATTTTATCTATAAGAAAATGCAAAAAATTCAATAGATCTATAAATCAATTTCGTGAGTTGGTTCTAATATTTTTTCTGTACCTGTAGGTTTTTTCATAACATTATATTCTTCGAATAAAATATCCAATGTATCTTTTTTTACAAAAAATTCCTTCTCAATAAATTCAGTATCTTGATTATCACTATATTCTCTAATTAGTACTTTAAAAATACCTTTTTTTATTTCCCTAACTAAAAAATCAGCATTTTCTCCTTCATAATTAAAATAAATCACATATTCAGAAATAGGTACTTCCAATTCCTACCAAGTAAGGTCAAAATTTTACTAATATTAGTGTATCAAATTTTAAACCATAAATTATATTCATCATCTAGCCTAATACTAACAAAAAAGAAATATTTTAAATCTTATATAGTAATATTTTGAATTAGTTATATATGCATAAGAAACATGCCAATAAGTTGCCAATGGTATTGATTTCAGGATCCTGTCAAAATTTTAACATTGAAAGAAATGCAATAATGGATTTGATAGGAGAATTAGAATGGGGAGCCCATTATGAATCAAAATGTGAATGTTCTGCTGATGGCAAGAAGGTAATGGGATGGGATTTTTTTCACATTAATATAGAAACAGAGTTTATTTTGGAATTAGCCCAAATACATCCCAAAATATTAAAAGAGGAAGGTATAACCATTGAGCAACAATTTGTACTATGGCTCGACAAACAATTTCAAAAAAGAAAAAAGAAATATTATTTAAAATTGATTGAAATACCATTTGAACAATCTAAAGGATTTAGACTTGATCCAAACAACTACAGAACAGAGGAAAATTTACAGGATCTTAGATAAAAAATATATTATCAAAACTTAAAAACAACGAAATATTATAGAAAAATTTTGAAAACAATAATAATATCACATGAATCAGACGTTGATGGAATTTTTTCTGCATCAATTGCTCAAATGAGATATCCACAGGGTAAAACTTTTTTTACCAGCTATGGCAAAGATAATATTTTAAAAATTTCAGAAATATTATATAATGAAGTAGTTTCTAGCCAAGAATGCGGACAAGTAATAATATCAGATCTAGGATTAAATGACGACATGATAGACCTATTTGAAGATATATTTACTTTTTTAAAATCTAATTTGTGGTCAATCATATGGCTTGATCATCATCCTTGGTCTGAAAAGGCAAAAGAATCAGCTATTGAAAAAGGATCTGTTCAGCTTGTGTTAGACAAAACTGAAAATGTATGTTCAAGCGAACTGATGTATGAAAAATTTTTAAAAGGAAATGCAATAGCTGAAGAGTTATCGAAAATAGCACATACCACAGATTTTTTTACAAAAGATCAAGAAATTCCGCCCTTACCTGAGTTGATAGTATTTTATAAAACTTTTACAGACTTTTACTCAAGAATTGTTAAATTAACAAACAAAATATCCAGAGGTACTCTATGGGATACAGAAATGCAAAAAGATTATAATCAATACATTAAACTAAGAGAACAAGCAAAAGTCGAAACATTTAATAAAATCAAACTCTTTGATACATGTAATCATCTTAAAGTAAGTTTAGTTCCAACTTCCCCCTATTTACAAATAAGTCTTTTTTCAGAAGAAGTTTTTAAAAAGACAAATTCAGATATTGCTTTTTTTATAAATAAAGAAGGGAAAGTAAGCATTAGAAGAAACAACGATGTCATACATTGTAGTCACATAGCAAAACAATTACTTGAAGGCGGCGGACATAGATTTGCTGCAGGAGGTAGGCTAAAATCAAATCCAGAAGACATAGATAAAGTAATAGAAGAATTAAAAATTGCCATAAGCAATGCGCTAAAATAGTAAAAAATATTATTCTAGGTTAATTAAAAGAAAAATATATGTTAATATTTTTATTGTGTAAGTGATACCTCGATATAAACATCCTCAGGAATTTTTAATCTCATTAATTGTCTAATGGATCTATCATCTGCACCCAAGTCTATAACGCGTCTATGGACTCTAAGTTCATATTTATCCCAGGTATTTGTTCCTTGTCCACATGGAGATTTGCGAGTTACAACCCGCATTTTTTTAGTAGGTAAAGGATGAGGACCTTTTAATTTTATCCCGTTTTTTTCACCAATATCTTTTATTTCAGAACAAACATTTTCCAAGGTTGAAAGATTTGTACTTGTAAGTTTTATTCTAGCTTCTTGTGGCATTTATTTCACTTATTTTTTATTTGAATCGTATTTTTCACTTATAGATTTAACTATTCCAGCTGCAATAGTAGTTCCCATATCTCTTAGGGCAAATCTACCAATCTCAGGAAATTCTTTAAATGTTTCTATAGCTAATGGTCTTACTGGTTTTATTTTCACAATAGCGGCATCCCCTGTCTTCAAAAATTTCGGTTTTTCTTCGGTTATACCTCCAGTTTTTGGGTCAATTTTAGCTACAAATTCTGATAATGTTGCAGCAACTTGTGCAGTATGAGCATGTAAAACAGGTGTATATCCAGGAGCCATTGCTGTTGGATGATGAATTACAATTATCTGAGCTTCAAATTCTTTTGCAACACTGGGTGGATTTTCACTATTTCCTATCATATCACCTCTATGAATAAGTTTTTTGTCAACACCCCTCAAATTAAATCCTATATTATCTCCTGCTTCAGCTGAATCCATTTGGGTATGGTGAGTCTCTATTGACTTGACATCTCCTGAAACTCCTGCCGGCATTACTATAACTTTTTGATTTGATTTTATTGTACCCGTTTCAACCCTGCCAACCGGAACGGTTCCAACACCAGTGATAGAATAAACATCTTGAATAGGTATACGCAAAGGTTTATTAATTGGTTTTTCTGGTGGTGTAAATGAATCTAATGCTTCAGCCAAAGTAGGTCCCTTGTACCAATTCATATTTTGCGATTTTGTGACAAGATTATCGCCCTTCCATGCCGAAACAGGTATAAAATTAACTTTAGAGGTGTTATATCCCACCATTTTAAGCATCTTTTCTACAATTTCTTTAACCTCTTTATATCTAGATTCTGTATAGCCAGCATCGTCCATTTTATTTAATGCAACTACAATTTGACCTACACCTAATGTACGTGAAAGAAAAGCATGTTCCCTTGCTTGGCCTCCAGGTTCGGTAGCAGCTTCTGTTTCTCCAGGTTTAACTGATACAACCAGTATAGCCGCATCTGCCTCAGATGCACCAGTAATCATATTTTTAATAAAATCTCTATGTCCAGGAGCATCAATTAAAGTATAAAAGAATTTAGGAGTTTCAAATTTTTGAAATGCCAAATCGATAGTAATACCTCTATCTCTTTCATCCTTAATACTATCTAATACCCAAGCATATTTGAAAGTATCACCTTTTCCTGTTGCTTCAGATTCTTTTGCAAATGAATCAATAGTTCTTTGATCAATAACACCCAAGTCTACCAACAAATGGCCAACTGTGGTTGATTTACCATTATCAACATGTCCAGTAACCACCAAATTCATATGTGGTTTTTTGCTTGCACTCATAATTGTTAAAAATCATTCAGGGGTTTATGTGTATTTCGATATTACACAATGAAGGAATTATTAAATGAAAATAAATTTATGAACGATTGTAAATATCTTTAATTCGAACTATGTCATCCTCATCAAATTCTCCTATAGAAATCTCCAAAACCATTGATGGATTTTCTAAATTTATTATTTGATGTTTTATCTTTCTTTTAATAAAAAAAGAATCATTTTCAGTTAGTTTGTGTTCATCGTCATTTACTACAATTATAACAGAGCCTTTAATTATTTTCCACCACTCATCGCGTTTGTCATGATATTGTAAACTTGTTTGTGAATTAGGCTTAAAATAAAGAGTTTTGACAGTACATTTTTTATTTTCTACATATTTTTCAAATTTTCCCCAAGGCCTATCTTCTACATAAATATCCATATTACTCTCCATCATATAATTATAATAAACATAGTATATACAATTGTAAAAATATATTACTATATAAGCATATTTTACTCATTTTACATAAAAACAATAACTAGATAATAATAAAATAAAATTGTTTAAATATTAAAAACACAGAAATATTGTTATATAGAACAAAATTATTACAGATTTAATTTTTGTTGTATTAATATGATATTATGCTTATTGTGATCTATAAAGATTAATTATTAATAGAAAAACCATCAGTATAGAATTGAAATGATATTATTACAATATATATTAAAAATATTATGAAATATTATTTAATTACCAAGAGCTAACAAAGCTTCATCTATTGTTGTTAAGCATTGTAAAAACAAATTACCACTTCTTTTATAAATCCATAATGAGAATTCATCAAAGGTAAATACTCGTTGATGTTGAATAGATATTGGGACATATCCTCCAAAAGTAATGACTTGAATAACTACAAAATTTTCATTAATAACAGCTAATTCTTGCTCACCGTATTCGCTTTCTTCATCAAGTAAAGTTGTATATATGATTAAGGGTCTTCCTGTATTTGATTTTGATAGGTTTTTAGATAATTCTTCTAGTTTCTTTTTAAAGTTATCTATTAGAAATTCATCAAACGACATTTGTTTTTCATTACAAAGACCCTTTTCTTTTTTCAATTGAAGAATATCAAGAAGATAATTTATCTATATCAATGATCGTAACAATTGACTTTTTGACCAATGTTTATTAATATTTTTATTAAATACAAACACCATCATTATTATTGTTATCATTTGTATAATAGTAAAACAAAAATCAATAGATATAAATTTTAAGTTCTTTTCCATCTATATCAATAACTTTATAATTTAATTCTTTATCTTGGAGTTCAGATAAAATAACGTCCTTAACACGGACAAGGTTTTTAATATCATCATAATATTTGGTCAAGCGAGAAATCTCGTCATTATTTAAATTAGTTATATATGCACAAGATAAAATCTGAGTTGGATTAAATCCTAATTCTTTTCTTAGTTGTTGTAGATTTCTTGATAAATCTCTTACTAGACCCTTTGCTATCAAGTCATCATTTCTCGAAATATTAATTAAAATTAAAATATTATCCTTTTCATTTGCATTATAATTCTCAATTGGATCATATGTTATATCAAGATCATTAGAATATAGATCAATAGATTTTGTATCTGAATATTTGCAAGAATAGAAACCCTTTTTCTGAATATTATGTAATACATCAATTGAATTAGATTTAGAAAATTCTTCTAAAAGAAATTTAATATCCGATTTTACTCTTTTTGCAACATTTCTTATATTTATATTAATGTTAGGGATAATAGGAGCGTTTTTTTCCAATAATTTAATTATTTTTTCAATATTGTTTTCATAACTTAATTGCTCAATAATCAAATTTTGAATATTCAATTGCTCATGTAATATTTCTCTTATCTCAGGTATTTTTAAAAACATTGTATTTGGACAATATATAAAAGCAGATTCTAAAGGCCATCTCCTTTTTATTTTAGATTTATTTCTAATTGAAAAAGATATAGATGTAATATCTCTTACAACATCAAAAGCATATTCCAATTCATCATTTGAAATTTTTTCAAGAATTTCCTTATTAGACCATCCATCCATTAAAATGGATTCACACCTTTTAAAACAGGATAAGTATAAAAAATCCGTTGTATAAGGGCAAAGAGGATGTAATAAATCATCAACATTCTTTAGACAGACAGATAAAACGGTATAAATGGAAAATCTACGTAATTTATTTTCTATTTCATCATTCCATAAATCGTATCTTATTAGTGGTACATATGTTTGACTGAGTGAAGATATAACAAATTCTTCTATCAATCGGGAGGCTTCATGAAATTTGCAGTTGTTAATTTGACTATTTACATTATTAATTAATTTGTTTAATTTTGTCAAAATCCATTTATCAGCTGTTTTCAAATTATCTCCATTAAAAATTGATTTTATGCCATCAGGATCATAACTAAATTTATCATATTCGCTATTTTGTTTATAATAAATATGTAAATAGTATAATGTACTTAGAATTTGATAAGGTCTACCTAGCATTTCTTTTATACTGAAATTCAAAGGTTCAATTGGAGAAGATTTCCACATAAAATAAAATCTAACTAAATCAACTGAATTTTCATTGAGAAGGAGTAGAGCATCTATAACATTGCCGATACTTTTACTCATCTTATTTCCTTTTTCATCCAAAACATGTCCTGTAAATAAAAAAGATTTAAAAGGAGAATCAGAGGAATTATTGAATATCACATTTAAAATCAATAAAGTATAAGCCCATCCTCTGGTTTGATCAATTCCCTCTGTCAAAAATTCAACAGGCATTAAATTTTCATATTCTTTGCTGTTAAATGATGCAAATGGGGCGCTACCACTATTGTGCCAAGTATCCAATACAAACGGTTCTCGATTCATAATATTTTGACAATAGGGGCAAATAATTTGTATTTTATCTATCCATGGTCGATGTAATTCAAAATCTTTTCCGTCAGGCAGATTAATAGCTTGTTCAATAATTTCCTTTCTTGAAAACAATCCTTTTTTACGAGAACAACGTATACAGCTCCAAATTGGTAAAGGGGTTCCCCAAATTCTTTCTCGAGAAATGCACCAGGGTACTTTTTCTTTTATTATTTCAATATACCTATTTTTAGGATGTTCATAAAAATAATTAACTTTGTTAGCAGCATCAATTATTTTATTATCAAGTTTATCAATCATATAAAAATATTCTCTTCTAGCTAACCAAACTATTTTGTGATGAGATCGCCAACAAGTAGGATAGCTATGGCTAATTTTACCTACTTTTACTACGGCATTTGATTTGTACATTTCATTGACAATAATTTCATCGGCATCTCTAACAAATAAATTACTAAATTTACCTGCTTGTTTAGTAAAGATAACTCTATCATCTATTGGAACAAAAATAGGCAAGTTTCTTTTTAATGCAATATCAAAATCTTGTTCTCCATTTGCAGGAGATAAATGTACTATTCCACTACCAGTAGTTGTATCAACAAAATCTTCTGCCACGACAAAATGAATCAACTTCTTTGATGCAAGTTCATTTAATCCAGGGATATCATCAATTAGAGGATGAATATAGTACCGGCCTTCTAGTTCTTTGCCAGCAAAAGTATTTATAATTTTAAACTCCGATATTTTCAATTCAGACATAAGGTCATTTAATCTTTTTTCTGAAACAATCCATTTTTCATATTTATTATCAATTTTAACTGTTATTAAAACATATAAAGCATCAGAATTTATAGCAACTAATTCATCAGTAATAACGGTAAAGGGCATTGTTGTCCAAACTATCAGAAAAACATCTTCATTTTCTAATTTCACCTTATAAAAAAAAGAAGGATCTTCTACCTGCTCATAACTTTGATTTATTTCAGAATTACTAAGAGAAGTTTGGCATGATGGACAATAGGCAACAACCCTAAAGCGCTCCTTTAGAATATCAAGTTCATATGCCTTTTGAATATATTTCCATTCTCTCTCAATATAAGAATCATGAAAGGTCCAATAAGCATGATCATAGTCATATGACATTCCAAGCATATTGTCAACATCTATCCATTTCTTGTTATATTCAAAAATAATCTTTTTACAGGTCTCAACTAATTTTTCTATACCTACTTTTTTTAAATTTTCGCTTTTATTACCAGTTAATCCTAAAACTTTTTCTGCATTCAATTCCACAGGTAATCCCTGGGAGTCCCACCCGGCCCTAAAAACTATGTTTACCCTTTCTAAAATATTTTTACGATACCATAAATCTTTTATTATACGTCCTCTTAGGTGACCGATATGAGGTTCACCATTCATAGTAGGTGGCCCTTCTACATATCCTATTGTTTTATTAAAATTATTATTATCATGAAAGAATTCGTTAAATTTTTTTTTTATTAATGGATCTTTATAATAAGTTCTAATATAATTTTCAATTAATTTAATGTTAAACTTATCTTCTAAATTCATCTTATAATTTGAACCAAACCTTTCCAATTTTTAAATTTTTGTAAGTTTATTTTTAATTAATCTATGATGAAAGATGTAGTTGAAAATTAAATTTAACAATTAAAATCAAGTAGAAGATCAAGTATATAAATTATTAACTTTTCCCATCATCTATAGAATTATATTCAAACTTTATAAATAAACATTATGAATAGTTTTGACAATTTAGAGGTTGGAGAAAATCCTCCTTCTGATATTTATGCTGTTATAGAAATCCCAAAAGATAGCAATATAAAATACGAAGTAGATGCTAAAACTGGCTTTTTATTTATAGATAGGAAACTATACACTGCTATGACATACCCGTTTAATTATGGATTTATTCCAAAAACAAAAGAAGAAGATGGAGATCCGATAGATATTTTAATTTTAAGTAATGATCAATATTCGTTATTATCTGTGGTAAGAGTAAAACCAATTGGCGTTTTAATCATGGAAGATGAAGAAGGAAAAGATTCAAAGATAATAGCAGTACCACATAAAAAGATTGATACAAGTTATTCCAAATTTGACGAAATCAGTCATCTGGATAAAGAGACTATGGATAAGATAAAACATTTTTTTGAACATTATAAAGAATTAGAAAAAGATAAATTTGTAAAGGTAACAGGTTGGGAAAATAAAGATAAAGCAGAAAAAATAATTACAGATGGAATTAAAAGATTTAGTAATGAATTAATCAATAATTAAAGAGCTTTGAATTGCTCACTCCATCGCATATAAGCTCTTATCAACTCAGAGCTTACACTGGGTTTTCTGACTTTCAGCATTTCCTTAAAATCAGAAATATTTATTGCTCGAGGAATTTCTGAACCATTTGTAGGATCACCGTTTTCAAACAATTCATTTACAACTTTTAATTGAACAGATTGACATATATCTTTAATATCACTTGCACTATACGATTCAGACATCTTTGCTAATTCTTCTATCTTTAGAGAAGAATCATTATTTAATTTTGAAGCATATTGTTTGAATAGATCTTTTCTAGATAACATATCAGGTAATGTGACATAAATTCTTTTTTGAAAACGTCGAAGGAAACCTGATTCCAAGCTCCAAGGCTTATTAGTTGCACCGATTACATAAATAAAAGAGTGTTTAGATTTATCATTGATTCCATCCATCTCTGTTAAAAATTGATTCTTAACCCGAACTTCGCCACCAACTTCCCCGTTTCTAGTGCCTAAAAGTGAATCTATCTCATCAATGAAAAGTAGTATAGGGACTTTTTCCTTTTCATAGATTTTTCTAGCAAAAGTAAATAATTTAGAAATATTTTTTTCGGCTTCACCTAACCATTTACTCATCATTGAAGAAGCATCAATATTGATAAAATATCCATGGATTTCAGCCGCAGCAGCAGCAGCCAATAGGGTTTTTCCACAACCAGGCGGACCAAATAATAAGATTCCTCTTGGCCAACCTAGAGGAAAAAGATCGGATCTTTTTGTAGGATAGACAATAGATTCTCGAATAGCTCGCTTTGCATCATCCAATCCCACAACTTCATTCCATGAAACAAGAGGCTTTTCTTTGAGTACAAGGTTTTCAAATTCTGAATTTAAATCCGACACCTTATTCACATTTAAGGAATTGACATCATTTTTATAATGATGATTGTTTTTATTGTTTAAAGAGGATGTCAAAGACTTATTTTGAATAGCAAATAAGTTATTTGAAGAAATTGTAGTATTCGTTTTAAATTGCGATTTCATATTTCGCTCATTTGTATTGTTTTTATTTTCTGATATACCAGTTAACTCTTTAATTGTTTGATTATCATCACCTAGTATCCCGTTTGCCATTTGTAAAGCCTTTATTCTATTTTGATAAGCACTGGCCCTTTCTAAATAAACCCTATTTAATTTGTATTCAGGATAAATTTCAACTAATCGAATTAATGCCTCGCTAGCCCGTTGATATGATAAAATGGCAACAGAATGAGAACCTTGAGAATCAAGTTTTATTGCTTCAGCAGCATATTTACTTGCAGTATTTTCTAGTTCCTGTGGTGCCAGTGTCATTTACTAATTTCTTTTTATATATTCTCATCCCATTTGAAAGGATACAAGGTAAACACTTATTATCTAAAGACCAAAATAAATTAGACAAGATTTGAAAAACTAAAGTAAAAATTAAGAGTTCTTTTTTTTTAATTGTTAATTTAAAAATATTGACATTGTTTCTTACAACTATTAAAATTATTTATTCTTAACTGAAGATATATGGAAAGTAATGAAATATTAGGTAGCCTAGAGGAGATGGGGCTGTCAAAATACGAATCTTCAGCATATTATAATTTACTTGGAAAAGGAATGATTACTGCTACAGAAGTATCGTATTGTTCAAATTTACCCAGACAAAAAATATACTCAGTGCTAAAGAAATTGGAATCTAAAAAATTAGTTTTAATAAATTATCAAAAACCATTAATGTGTAGAGCAATTCCACCAAAAGAAGCTTTTAGAGATATTATTGTAAAATATGAAATTAAATTAAATGATATAAAAAAAAATATTTTGAATCTGCAACAGATAAATGATGAAGGACTTAGGAGCAAAGGAATTGAGGAAAAAAAATATTTTATTTTAAATCAATGTTCAACAACAAATACTTTAGTAGACCATATCAAGAAATCTAAAGAAGCGATATATGCTATGATAAATCCTTGGGGTAGCAAATTATTAACATATTTTAAGAATGATTTAGTAAAAGCAATTATTGAAGGTGTAAGAGTTAGGCTTATTTTTGATGAAAAATGTGAAATTGATAATAGAATTTTTCCTAACACAATAGAACAAAAACTTTCAAAAATCACTACCAATATTTTTATTTTTGATAATATTGATATATTAATATTGGATAAAAATGGAATTAGATCTACGCTAGTTCACTCTAATGAAATGTTATCATCAATAATATTAAATCAATTCAATGATTTATGGAATAATCAAGAGAATAGGATTTTAGAAGTAAGCAAAAGCATAAACAATTAATAATAATTAATTAATCCTGTCAAAATTTTTCATTACCAAAGGTAATTCTTCAAGTAAATTTGAAGCCATTAAATGTAAACCTAATTTATTATACAAATTTAATCCAGCTAACCCATTGAAGAATAAACCCAAAATAGAAGATTCAAAAGAATCATTTTTGGTTAAAAAGCCTGAAATTAGTCCAGATAAAATATCACCTGTCCCTCCAACTGTCATAGAAGGAGTGGATCTCTCAATAACACAAATTCTTTCTCCATCAGACACAATATTCCAATATCCTTTTAAAACAATTACAATACCATATTCTCTAGCCTTTTTAATAACAACATTAATTTGATCATCTTTACACTGTCCAACATCAACATTAAACAATCTTTTAAATTCACCTGCATGAGGCGTAACAACAGATTTAGTATTAATTATTTCTCTGAGTACATCGGGAACTAAAGATGAAGCATCTAGCAATAAACGTGATTTTTCCTCTAATAAGCTATGTATTAAAAAACAAAGAGAATTCATTTTTGATATGTCTAATCCCATCCCAATGGCCGAACTATGAACTTTTTTAGGCATAATTGATAACAACTTTCTTGCAGAACCCATTGTTAATTTATCGTCAGGCAAAGGCAAAAAAATCAAATTAGGAGAAAAAGTTTTTGAAGATATCAAATTAATTTTAGGAATTGCAGTATAAACTAAATCAGTACCACTTATTAATGCAGCAATTGAAGATAAAAGAGGAGCCCCATGATAAATCCTACTTCCACCTATAATTAGAACAATACCATTATCACCTTTTCTTGATCTGATGTTTCTCGGTTTAATTATTTTTTTTATATAATCATCATCAATAGAAATAAACTTATGTATATCCATTATTAAAACTACTATTCTATAATGTTTATTCATAATTTATTTTTATAAAAAAATTAAAAGCCGTATTATTTATTTATCCTTAATGGTATAATCAAATATTGGAAAAAAATAAAATACAGATGAAAAGTGATGAAGATAGTAATAATGCATTAAATTCAGAGATACCAATAGAAATCGATACACATTATAAATTATATGGAAAGCATATGTGGGAAGTTAACTATTACGAAAAATGTCCTCTTTGTGAAAAAAAAATAGATGAATTTGGCTATTGTGCTTGCAATGCATGTATAGGATAACTTTACAGAATTTATTACCATTAAATTTAATAAGATATAAAAAATCTTTATTAAAAAATTATTATTAAAACAATGATAATATAATCTGGAAAAATTTAATTTCATAAAAGTAATTTTTAAAGCATTGATTTTAAAAATGGAAATTATTTATCTTAAATATATCAATTAAAATTACCTTAATAATGATTTTTGAATTAATCAAATGCATTAAGACATATACAATAGATCTCTTGCATAATTAGAAGCAATCTACATCATTCGATGGATTCTATGTTGGTTCTAGTTTTGCTGTTTCATAATTCCATAGTTTACCAAACCTGAAACTATATCTGATACCTTGCTAAATTTTCTTAATTTGTTTCTAAACACATCACTCATTATCCTGTATTTTTCAACTTGCAAATTGTATGTTCTATTACTATTCTCTTTTTAGAATGATCTTTGTTGTAATCTTTTTCTTCTTGAGATAACGCTCTTTGGTTTCTTTTCTTTCTTTTAGGCAAAGATAATAGTTGTTTTGGAAAATCCTTTTCTAAGCCAAGGTATCCTAAATCAACTACATTGACGACTTGTTTTGGGATCAGAGGATGATTTTCTTTATAAATGTCATAGTCATGCCTTCGTCCTTTCTTATGGTTTACCTTATGGATGATAATCCCATGATTGTTAACCATAAACTGCATCTTTACAGCAGTATGCCTCTTTTCTTCTTATCCGAATAGAACATCGTCTTTCTTTTTTTATCTGTAGGCCTAGGTATCTGCTGCTCTGTGGTGGAATCTATGAAAGCAAGAAAGTGGAAAATATTGTTCAACTTCATAAGGTGTTTTCAGCCATTTTGTAATATTGTATAACTTTTGAGGAATTGGTAAACAGTTTCTAATAAGTGGCTCTATCTTTTGAATATCTCTACGGCAAATGTTACTCTGATCCAAGTCAAACGAAAAGCCAGCCAGAGTATAAGTTATGTAAAGACGATAATACACTAAAAGCATAAGAGATCTGTTTTTAACATCTAACTTGAAAGGTCTTCCTACTGCTCCTGCTTTTCTTTTTCTATCTGCTTTTCTTTTGATGGATGATAAACGGTGTATCTCATATTTGCTATATCTTTTGGATATCTTTTTGTTATAGATATTATCGAACTCTTACACTGTAAGACCAGTGAATGATTTGAAAAGCAGTGGTTTTTTGGATAATCGATCACAGGAAAGCAAAGAAAGGACAAACTAGTAAGCAACTAAAGATCATAAAGCTGTTTTTACAATAATTATGCAAGATCTAATATTTATTAAAAGATATATAATAGAAAATCAAAATATAAATGTGAGCGAAATTATTGGAGCAGTCACCTATGAATGCATGTCTTGTGGAACATTAGTTACTGCTGAAGAGCTTTCATATTTGCCTGAAATAAAATGCATATGCGGATTTAGAGTTTTTAGAAAAATAAGACAGCCTATAGTCAAGCAACTAAAAGCAATTTAAATAACTGTTACAGTATGAAAATTCTTTGCCCTGATTGTAAAAAAAAGGCAAAACTATACGATGACTTTTCCTATGTAAAATGCGATGATTGTGGTTTTGAGATGACATATGGGCAGTATATAAGATATATCGCACAAAAGGATTCAAGATATTCTAATATATTAAGCGATTATAGAGAGAAAAACTATTAGGTATTTTTTTTGGAGAATTATTTTAAATTAGTCCAAAAAGGAAGACAAGAATTTCTATGGGCAAAAAACAATATGCCCATGATTAATAGTATAATTAATAAATATAATGGTAAAAAAATTCTAGAAAAATATACTTTAGGAATTTGCCTTCACATTACAAAAGAAACAGCAGTATTTTTATTGGGCTTAAAGCATTTAGGTGCTAATATTATGTTATGTCCTGCAAATCCATTATCAACACAAAATCATATAGCTGCCTATCTAAAAGAAAATAAGATAAGGGTTTTTGCCAATAGAAAAGAAACAAATAAATCTTTTTATTCTAACATGGATTCAGTCCTCAATCAAACACCAGAAATTGTAATTGATGATGGCGGAGAGTTCCATAAGAGAGCTTTACAAAAAAAATATAAAATTTTGGGAGGAACAGAAGAAACAACTTCAGGTATAAATCGGTTGAAGGCATGGTATAAAAAGAAATTAATTACATATCCTATAATTGCAGTAAACCACTCAAAAACAAAACATCTTTTTGATAATAGATATGGTACTGGTCAAAGTTCAATTGAAGGCATTATAAGATCAACCGGAATTTTATTGGCAGGTAAATATATTATTGTATGCGGCTATGGATGGGTAGGAAAGGGTATTGCATCATGTTTAAAGGGTTTAGGTGCTAAAGTAACCATAACAGAAATTAATCCTATTCGAGCATTAGAAGCCTTTATGGATGGTTACTATGTAAAGCCAATTAGCGAAACAACGGAATTTGCCGATATTTTTATTACTTGTACTGGTCAATTAAGAATAATCAGGCAAGAACACATAAAAAAAATGAAAAATGGAGTGATATTATGTAATGCAGGTCATTTTGATATGGAAATAGATACAAATTATTTAAAAGTAGAAGATAGAAATCCTCTAGTCATAAAGAAAAATCTAAAATGTTATAAAATAAATGGTAAAAAAATCTATCTTCTTGCTGAAGGTAGAGTAATTAATTTAGTCTGCGCAAATGGAAATTCTCCTGAAATAATGTCACTTTCATTTGCTAACCAATTAATGTCAATAATTTATATATCTAAAAACCATAACAGACTTGAAAATAAAATATATAAAGTATCCAAGAGAATTGAAAATAAAATAAGTAAAATAGCACTGCAATCATTCAATCTGAAAATTGATAAAATAACTCAAGAACAAGAAAATTATTTTAATTCTTAATTATTAGAATTAAAATTAAAAGTATTAAATTACCTTAATTGAATGATTCAATCTCAATTTTTGCTTTGATATAGAATTATGAGGTTTACATCTTAAAACTGTATTACAACAAGGACATCTCGATCCAGCCCAATCTAAAAAAATCTCACATTCTTTACAAAGTTTATATCCTTGACTATAATAGCTCAAGGTTTCACCAGTCTTATAGGCTTTATATTTTAAACAAAGAGATTTACAGTACATTTTGAAAGAACATAATGATAATATTATGATCATATATTGTAAAAAAGCAATAGAACTCGTTATTTAATTTCTTCATGTTTTTAATTTAAGACAATTAAATAATAACCTAGCGATATAAAAGTTATATTAAATATATAAAAAAATATAAATAAAAAACCTAAAAAGCATATTTATTAATTTTATAGTATTTATTGTAGGCACTTTAAAATTAACTATAAAATCATTTAATAATTTTTTTAAATATTAATTTATTACCGCAGCAATTACAATACATATATTTAATATTAAAATACTTTTTACATATACTACAATATTTTATAGATATTTTAGTTTCAAATATACTTTTACCAGGGACTATTGCTTCAATAGAAAGAAAATTTGCCATATTAATAATAGTATAATCTGTAGACATCAAAGGAATTTTCAATTGATAACTTAATGCAATAATCGAGCAATCAGGTTTTGATAATCCAAATTGCCCCATTTTTCTTATTTTATTCATTATAAAATTCATATGATTATTTGAAGGTTCTTTAACTACTACTTTTCCAAGAGACAGCAACAAATTAAGCCCGTCTATTTCTTTTTTTATATGTATTATTTCATTTAGAATTTCAGTTGTTATATAATATCTTAAAGTAGAATCAGATTGGTATGGAATCCCCATATAAAAAATGTTTGAATCAATCGCATATTCTCTAATAACCAAGTTTTGTCATCTGTCTTAATTTCTTTTTACTGAATCTTAAGAAAATTGCATCATATTCATATTTGGAAACCGATATTTGCTGATCCTTAAAAATTTCATAAATTTGTTGACCATCTACAACTAAATTAATATCATAATTTACATATAGTTTTAAGTCATCCATCACAGGAATAATAAAAGGTGGCATTCTATTAACAGATGCAAGAGGTGTTACAATAAAACATTCTAGGTTTTCATGTAATATTGGACCACCATTTGACATTGAATGTCCTGTAGATCCAGTAGGTGTTGAAATTATTAATCCATCCATTTTTTGAAAAATACTATCTTCACCTAATGAAAAACAAAAAGAAGGGGTTTTAGTTAAATCTGAGCGGATAAATACAAAATCATTTAATGCAAAATGACAAGATTGATTATTTATTTTCACCAATAAACGGATTCTATTATCTAAAAAGTAATCCCCATTTAATAAAAAAGGAACTATAGAACCTGCATTATTTTTAGACACTTCTGATAGAATTCCACGAGTTCCTCCAGCATTGATACTTAAAACGGGAATACTAGGAGTTAATAGTCTAAAAGTCCTTAAAGTCGTCCCATCACCTCCAATTGCAATAGCTATATCAATTTCTTTAAGATTATTAGGTTCATTAAAAAAATCCTTGTGTAAGAGATAATCAATAACTTTGATCCCTTTTTCTTGAAATTTTTCTTTTAAAAGTAAAGAAACCTCTTTAGAATCAGGATTATTGTATTTAGTAAAAAAGGCTATACAACTAATATCTTTTCTCAATTGATATTTTATATTATAAAGTAGTATATCTTTTTACTCATTTCCCGATTTTTCAGATTGATACATTAAAATTTTTATAAAAAAATAATATTTAAAATTTTAATTTACAAACAAAACTTGAGATTAAAACACTTTGGATTAAATTATATTTAATTTAGGTTATAAATTTTAAAAAAATAGAACATCAATATTATTCAACAATCAAGATAAACTACATTTATATTAGAAAAACAAAAATTTAAAAAAATATTAAAGTAGGGCCGATAGCTCAGCTTGGTGGAGCGTTCGACTGATAATCGAAAGGTCGAGGGTTCAAATCCCTTTCGGCCCATGATAAATTTGACTTTATTTTTGGGTTGACGTATTTTATATTCTGTAATTAAACATGGAAAAGGCTACACAAAAGCCCTCTTTTTTAACTACGGTAGATGAGATCAAAGCTTCCAAGTTGCAAGAGGCTCTATCACATCTCTCTACTTTAATTTTATATATTCACAAGATGCAAATGTGGACCTGCATTTCTCCAAAATATTATAATGAGCTAGACATAAAGCCTGATGATCCTGTAAATAAAGCCGATCTATGATGCGCGAATTGATCAGGAATGCGGTCTTCCTAATTTAAAGTTCATTGTATTTCCCCATGACACTGTGATTATTCACTTTATTAATCGCGAACATCCATTCCCTTTATCAACAGATCAAGATGTTTCTGATATCCTTGTATTTCTTGGTAGAGTGAAAGATTCTATCTTCTCTTTTCTCGGATACTAGCGGCTCTATTGTTCCTCTTGTAAAAAAATGGAATTTAAAAGAATGTGACGTTAACAAGGATATAGAGATCGACGGGCTTGTCCAAATAACGCTTCCTGACATGCAGATACCCCTCGTTGAAAGAGCATTGAGGGGTTATGTAAAGCCTATTGATGAGGGTAAAGCCTACTACCGATTTGAACTGGCACTTGCACCAAATCAGCCTATAGAAATGGCTCGAGCAAATCAGAACACAAATCACAATAGATCAAAATATTCTTTCTTTAGAGCAAACTAACAAACATGTGATGGATAAAAATAATGCAATCACGACCCTGTTTTAATAGAGATAATCTTGTCTGTTCCTGATTCTGTTCCCCATCTTCATCTGGAACCCCAAGAATCTGTCTGACATTTGCACCTGCACTTGGTATCTTTATTTCAGTGAATATTTCTTTTGTTGGATCAAATCTTATAAATGCATTTGAGCCAAAATCTGTCAACCATACTACATCTTTTTTATCAGCGTATACAGCATATGGCATAGGATTGTTTCCGGGAAGTTTCCATTCTTTCCATTTGTTATTTGCTGGATTGTACATTCCTAACTTGCCAGCGTTCCACTCACTAACCCATATCTTGCCTTGTGAATCAGACCAAACTCTTCTTGCACCTTGATCTGATGTTGGTGGCTCAATTACAATAGCAAATAAATTATTTTTGTTGGATTTATTTTAGCAATATAGTAGTTTTCATCAAGTGAGACAAAATATGCAGTGACATTTGAAGCCGCAGTTATTCATCTATTTGTATTTTTGTAATTCAAATTACAAGAGCTATAATTTCGAAGTTGAGCAAACTTTTTATATATATAGATAACCAAGCTCTTGTGGTAAGGTATCTTTCTAATCAGTTTTGTCAAGTATATGCCTGCTGGAAGTATTCCTATTAGATCAAGCAAGGCGTCAGCTCCACTTAAAACTCGTCCATTAGGAAAGACTAGATGAAAAGATTGAAATCTAAGATGCTCTGGAACAGGTTTTAACATACCCTTTGAATTGGCTTCGTTTAAAGATAGAAAATGTATTTTATTGTATAAATCTAGATAATCAACTATTTGTTTGAATTTTCTACAAGGGCCGCAATCAATATCATATGCTACCAGATACTGGTTTGACAATATGATGATACACTACTAGTGTCTAACTAATAAAGTTGAAGAATATAAAACTATGAGCCCTAGGAGATAGGCAAGATCATTCGACAAAGCAAATCCCTAGGTGACATATCTTGTATTACATTTATGATGAATCCTGCTTCTTTATCACAAGAAAACATAATACAATCTATCAAATTAATGGGTATACGGGTTGTTCCAGTACTTCGCAAATAGCTCGGTTAATAGACTAAAAAAATATGTGATGGCAAAACTGCTGATTTGATGTCAATTAAGTCAATTCACTCCAAAACATAGGACCTTCCTTCAATGCCTTTCTGAGATATTAATGGACAAGTCTGCTATTCATTACATACGTTTGAGCTTTTCTTTAAATCACCTATGGTCTATCATGGCTACTGCAAGTTCCCCCTCACCTCTAATAAAGAATATAGATGCTCGCAGTAACAAGTACATTACATTACAAAAAATAGGTCTAGAAGACCATATAATAAAGACCACTGTTCATAAAACTAGTACTGTGTCTGTGATAGTTGCATGTACAGTTAATCCTATACCAATAGATATGTTAGGACTAGTAAAACTTTCAAGTAGTTTAGCAAAGGTGGAAGATAGGCTACAGCTTCTAGTTAGTGAATTTAACTCAGCAAGCATTCAAAGTGGAAGACAGCAATATCTGTCTTTAAAACTCAATAGCAAGATACCAAATCATATGTCATGGATAGTTAAGATGTGGCACTTTGGCAAGGATGCTCTTACTAGTTATTCCGGTGAGAAATTTGATATGAGCTGGGAAGACAGCTTGAATGTCTTTCATCACATCTACTCAAAAGAGTATGGAAAAAAAGAAAATGAATGTAAGAAATGAATTTCAAGAATATCCAAACAAACCACTGGAAGAGGCATTCATGGACAAGTTAAAAGATGCTAGTAATAACAGTGACAATACTTTTTCCATCGGAACTTGATATGCAATTATCAAAGAATCAGTATTAGTTTGATACTGTCAAAAAGTCAAGAAATACTTTCCTATTTGAAAAATAAAAGATAGATATTTTATGGACATTATGACATTTTTTAATTAATATCAAAAAATATGTAAAGGTATTAATTTATGTTTATTTCGTCAGCTGGTTTTATGTCTTTAACACATACTGCTTGTAATCCGCCTTTATCATCAAAGTGAGGTTCTAGT
>Ga0134125_10000575_pt1 | contig 48690 bp, 32 predicted proteins | sample KB31751_FD_96464 | JGI IMG/M metagenome (GOLD analysis project Ga0134125, IMG submission 96464) | Terrestrial soil microbial communities with excess Nitrogen fertilizer from Kellogg Biological Station, Michigan, USA - KB3-175-1 | ecosystem: Environmental > Terrestrial > Soil > Unclassified ... | reverse complement strand
GTATAGCGACTTCTCTGTAGCGACCTGCGTGATGCTCCACGGGGCAAGCCCGTGGCATCTGTTCGTATAGCGACTTCTCTGTAGCGACCTGCGTGATGCTCCACGGGGCAAGCCCGTGGCATCCGTTTCGACTACCGTTTCGACTACCGTTTCGACTACTGACAGATCTTTAGAACAGTTCGCTGAGGGCTTCTTCGACTGACTTGACGCCGACGACGCGCATGCCGAGCAGTCGCTCGAGTCCCGTGCTGTTTGAAGCCGGAACGATAATCTTCTTGAAGCCGAGCGCCTGCGCTTCACGTGCGCGCACCGCAGGCTGCATCGTGCCGCGCACTTCCCCAGTCAGACCAACTTCTCCAAAAACGGCAGTCTGAGGATCGATGGGCGTATTCTTAAAGCTCGAAGCAATGGCCGCCACGACTCCAAGATCGGCAGCCGGCTCATCAACTTCCAAGCCTCCAGCGATGTTGACGAACACATCATCGCCGATGAGTTGAAACCCGGCGCGCTTTTCCAGCATTGCGATTAAGAGCGACACACGATTCTGATCGACGCCCTGGGCCATGCGCCGCCCGCTGCCGTATTTGGTTCCTGAAACCAGCGCCTGCACTTCTACCAGTAATGGTCGAGTTCCCTCCATGCATGCCGTGACAACGGAGCCGGCGACATTCCGCGGGCGTTCCTCGAGAAATAGCTTGGAAGGATTGTCGACTGCAATCAGCCCTGCGCTGGTCATTTCGAAGATGCCGACTTCGTTAGCAGCGCCAAAGCGATTCTTGGTCGCGCGCACAATGCGATGATTGTGATGTCGCTCGCCTTCGAAATAGAGCACGGTGTCGACGATGTGCTCCAGCGCTTTGGGGCCAGCTATAGAGCCATCCTTGGTGATGTGACCGATCAGAAAAACCGGAATCGAGCGGTTCTTCGCCAGCAAAAGAAACTGGTGCGCCACTTCGCGAACCTGAGAAACTGATCCGGGCGCAGATTCGATGAGCGCCGAGAACACAGTCTGAATGGAATCAACGATGATCGCGGTCGGCTTGAGTCGCTCGACTTCGTGAAAGATATTTTCAAGGTTGGTCTCAGGCAGCAGATAAAGATTCTTTGCTGAGATCCCAAGTCGTTCGCCGCGCAGCTTTATTTGCCGGTCCGATTCTTCTCCGGAAACATAAAGCACCAGCGATCCACCGGCCCCCAACCGGTCTGCAACCTGCAACAGGAGCGTGCTCTTGCCGATACCAGGATCGCCGCCAATCAATACGAGAGTGCCAGGAACGATTCCGCCGCCGAGAACTCGATCGAATTCATTAACCCCCGAGGGCACGCGCACCTCATCCTGCGATTCGATCTCCTGGTAGGCAATCGCTTCGACTTCCCTGAGCACAAAACCTCGTCTGGCATTTGCCTGGGCAGCGGGCCGCATGCGCTCTTCGAGCAGAGAATTCCACTCTCCACATTCGGGACATTTTCCCAGCCACTTGCGCGATTGATGCCCGCAGTTCTGGCAGACGAAGGTTGTTTCAGCTTTTTTCAATGTAGGAAAGACAATCCGCAGATTACGCAGATTGCACAGATGTCAGAGCCGAGCAGGTCTTTGGTCTTGAGACTTTGGTGTTTGGAACCGCAGACACAGTGTGCATCTTTCCAAGGTCGATCTTATTCGACATCACTCAAAGCAACGTTGATAAACGAGTCTCAAAGAAAGAATCAAAGACCCAAGATCAAAGACCAGCTCTGTTCTAACATCTGTGGAATCTGCGTAATCTGCTGATAAGCTTTTACAGTAGTTCTTTTACGTTTTCGGTTGGGCGACCGAGCACAGCTCGTTTGCCGCGCTCTACAATTGGCCGCTGAATAAGATCAGGATGCTTAATCATTAACGAGATGAGCTCGTCATCTGAAAACTCGTCTTTAGCAAGCCCAAGCTCGCGATAGATCGGCTCACTCTTGCGCAAGAGGTCACGCGGCTTAATCTTCATTTTCCCGATCAACTCAGTCAGTTTCTTCTTCGTAAGCGGTTCGATGTAATAGTTGATTTTTGTGAAATCGACTCCGCTATCGCGCAGCAGACGATCCATTTCGCGACACTTCGTGCACGTAGGTTTTTCGTAGACAGTAATTTTGTCAGCCATCAACTCGCCCTTCTCAAGTGCGCTTCCGCCCTCTCATTCACACCCGGTTTCAACCGGGTGACGCGCCCGATGTTCATTACCTTCCAACCGTTTCAACGGTTTCTCATCAGTGGAGACAATAAACCGTTGATACGGTCAAAGAAAAACCGTGGTTGCCCGGGTCACCCGGTTGAAACCGGGAGTGAATGAGATGCGGCAGCAGTACGTTGCACAGACGCCAGCATTTTCGCGGACCGCGCGTTCCGACACCGATCAAAGACCAAAGATCAAAGACCCAAAACCTTCTTACGGGAATATTCCGCGCACGCTGGTGGCTTCCGCGACGCGCTCCACCGCGAGGATGTAAGCCCCGGTGCGCATGTCTGTTTTGTAATGCTCAGCCTTCTCGTGGACCGAGTTGAACGCGGTGTTCATCGTCTGTTCGAGTGTCTCGTTGATCTGATTCTCCGGCCAGAAGAACGAATTCTGATCCTGCACCCATTCGTAGTAACTCACCGTGACACCGCCGGCATTTGCAAGAATGTCCGGGATCAGAAACACACCATTTTCAAACAGCACTTTGTCCGCTCCGGGTGTTGTCGGACCGTTAGCTAACTCGGCAATGATCTTTGCTTTAACTTGTCCGACGTTCGACAGCGTGATCGCGTTCTCTAGTGCCGACGGAAGCAGAATGTCGCAGTCAACGCCGATCACGTCCTCAGGAGCAATCGCTTTTGCGCCCTCGAACCCAGCCAATGAACTTGTTTCGGCTTTGTGCCGTAGCGCAGCTTGAATGTCGAGACCATTTTCTGAATAAAGGCCGGCTTTGGAATCTGCCACAGCCACAACCTTCGCTCCATCGGCTGCAACCAGTCGAGCGATGTTTGCGCCGGCGTTACCAAACCCATGAACAGCAACGCGCGCGCCTTTCAAATCAATTCCCTTAACCTTGCAGGCAGCACGCAGTGTGTATAGGCAGCCGCGGGCCGTTGCTTCAGCGCGTCCTTGCGAACCGCCGAGTGAAATTGGTTTCCCGGTTACGACTCCAAGCTCAGTGTGGCCGCGCACCATTGAAATCGTATCCATGATCCACGCCATCGTCTGTTCATCGGTATAGACATCGGGGGCTGGTATGTCGCGGTCGGGTCCGATGATGGGTGCGATTTCGAATGCGTAGCGACGAGTCAATCGCTCCAACTCACTTTTTGACATACGCTTCGGATCACAGATGACTCCGCCTTTTCCGCCTCCGTAAGGAATACCTACGGTGGCGCATTTCCATGTCATCCACGAGGCGAGCGCTTTGACTTCATCAAGAGTGACGTTTGGATGATAGCGAATGCCACCCTTGGCTGGACCGCGCGCAATGTTGTGCTGAACGCGATAGCCTTCGAACACCTGAACGTCGCCGCCGTCCATTTTTACTGGAATGGAGACGATTAATTGCCGTTTGGGGCTACTAAGTACGTTACGCAACGAAGCGTCGAGGTTCAGATAATCAGCAGCTTTATTGAACTGGGCTTTAGCGATTGCAAACGGATTGAGTTCTTCCTGAAAGGCCTCTTTCATCGCCATGCATTTTGCTCCTGGAGGGTAACCGGTTTTTGGAGAGCGCGCTCATCGTAAAGTGTCCGCTGCGTAATTGTCCACCATTTCATTGCTACGCAGAACGAACTTTAATCCGTGCACTTGGTTGAGCGCTTTTTGGTTTGATTCTTAGGGTCGATTTTCCATTCATCATTTTCCAATTCTCATATTTCATGGCGCTGAAAACGTACTTGGCTCCGGACAACATACGGCCGCCGAAACAATGACAACTGAGAAATGTGACATGGAAAATGGAAAATCTTCCACATCGCCTTGCCCACCGCCACTCAAGCTCAGACTGAAGTCTAAGCTACATCCGGGAACAACCACCCACGAGCGGCGTCTAATGCCGGCGAGAAGCTCCTGCGACCCGAATGGCACCGGCAAGGGAGAAATCAGATGTTCAATAACTTGATTGAGTCGAGCTCGCATAAACGCGAGTTCAAACGGCGCGGGTCATTCTTTCTATTCACCGTCGTCGGCTACGTCTTGCTGTTCACCGCAGGTGGAGTTGCCAGCATCTTTGCCTACGACGCGCAGCTTGATCAACAGGTCGACGAGATAACCATCACGTTTGTGCCGCCACAAGCTGTGATCCCAAACAATCCGGTGCCGCCACGGAATGCAGCACCTAGAAGTGGCGACAATCCACGAAACGTGGTCCCGAGCGTGCCGATACTGTATGAAAACCCGAATAATCCGCGGACGCCTCCTGCTGAAGTAGGAACGGCTCCGGTTAAGTTTCCGCCAGCCGGGCCCGGAACGGTGGTTGGACCACTCAACAATCCGCTTGGCGGAGGAGGCTCAGGTCCGGGAGAAGTAGGCACGGGCGGTTCTGGTACTCGCCCAGTAGAAGTGATTACACCGCCGCCTCCGCCGGTGACAGTGGTCGTGCCCAAACCGCCGCAGATCATTCGAAAGAACGTTATCAACGGCGAAGCTATTGAGCTACCAAAACCGCCGTACCCCCAGTTCGCGAAAACAAATCGCATTCAAGGGACGGTAGCCGTGCAGGTATTGATCGACGAAAGCGGCAGAGTCGTTTCAGCACACGCTATGTCGGGTAATGGATTCCTGACGACTGAAGCGGTTAAAGCTGCATACCGGGCGCGATTCTCACCTACAAAGCTTGGCGATCAACCGGTCAAGGTTTCAGGGGTGATCACTTACAACTTTGTTCTGAATTAAGTTGTTGAGATTTGATTTCTCTCAGGGTTGGTGCGAGACCCGCCTGGACGAAGAGGTACGCGATTAGGAATAGTCGCGTACCTCTCCCGCCTTTTACATCGGAAGTCGTTAACCGCCTTCACATCGGCAGTCTCTTAATTAGAGTGTCCTTGATCGTCTGGTTGACGTAGCTTTGCCCGAAAAGTCTTAAATCCCACCTGCGGCAGCTGGTGGTTACTTCAGGTCCAGCCTACCCAGTGTTTGATGTCGTTGTTTACTGAATCCCACCTGCGGCAGCTGGTCGATGGTTCAAGTCCTGCCAATTTCCCTTGCAAACTTGCAAGCGAGGCTGCACTTGAAACATTCCTCAGCTGCCGCTGAAGGGCAATCCTAACCTCTCTTTGTAGATCGAACTTGAACTATCCACCAGCTGCCGCAGGTGTGATTTAAGACTTTTCGGGCAAGCTGGCTGAAATTGACTCCACGCGGCTGAAGCCAGTGGTCTCTTCGAGGCGTTCACGTCAAGAGGTATTTCGAATGACGCCGCTGGCCTCACCGGTCATCACTTCTTTTCCGTGTTGGTTGCGGCAGACGAATTGTGAGGCTACTTGATTGAATTCCGGTCCGGGCTCGAAACGAACGAGTGTTACATCACAACGAATCGTGTCCCCGGCAAAAACCGGGCGATGAAACTGAAACTTCATCTCGCGAGCGATGAGATTCAAATCACCGCCAACCTTGGTCGGTATGCTCGCGGTCAGTAAGCCGTGAACCATCAGTCGGCCCTTCTCATCGGGCTTTAAATGGTGGATGCCTTCATCGCCCGAAAAGCGAGCAAAGGTATGAACGTCTTCTTCACTAAATGTTCGTTCCCACGAGATCACATCACCGACCTTCATGCGGAAGCACCAGCCTCGTTAGCAAGATAACGAGTTTTGAGAATTCCCATATGGTGAGTTTCGTGACCTGCCAGGATGAAAGCCAGCGCGCGGACGGTGATTTCGTTGTCATTCGCTGTCCCGCGGCGCAGCCACTCTTCGTCGCTTAACGGTTTGAACAGACTGATCGTGGATTTCCTCACGTGCTCGAACTCGTCGACGAGATCGGCAAAATTACGCGCGTCAAAATTAGCGCCGGTCACGAACTCATCCTGATCGAAACCCGTCAGCCCTTGCTTATCGTTACGAGCGAACCGCAACGCGCGATAGGCAAAGATTCTCTCCGTGTCGATGATGTGTCCGAGAAGCTGCTTAATGCTCCACTTGTCAGGCGCGTAGCTATGATTAGCTTTCGTTTCGTCAATTCCACGCAACACGCCGAGCGACTCTTCCAATTGTTTCGACAGGATAGAAACTACGTCGCCATCGGGGACTAGGGTTACGTACCGTTCGTAATATTCCGCGTGCTCACCGGCTTCCGGCTTCATCGCCGCCGCTGTTGTCATTGTTGGATTCTCCTAATTGAACTGAACTTAGTGGTTTGAACTCCTCTGCTTAATGTATCGCACGCTACCAGCCTGCGAAAAACGCCGAACGCCATTCGTCTCAAGATAAGGGCACTGCCCTGGATTTTGTCGTCCCTCGATGCGCTCGTTCCTCGACGTAGTGGTTCTTCGATGCGGTGGTTCCTCGAATCGGTCATTCATCGAAGCGGTCATTCCTCGATGCGGTCATTCCTCGATGCGCCCGTTCTGCGAAGCGGTCATTCCTCGATGCGGTGGTTCCTCGATGCGGTGGTTCCTCGATGCGCTGTTCCTCGATGCGCTGTTCCTCGATGCGCTGTTCCTCGATGCGCTCGTTCCGCGATGCGCTCGTTCCGCGATGCGGTCATTCCTCGATGCGGTGGTTCCTCGATGCGCTTGTTCCTCGATGCGGTCATTCCTCGATGCGGTCATTCCTCGATGCGCTCGTTCCGCGATGCGGTCATTCCTCGGAGCTGTCGTCCCGTAGGGACCGAATGTTTATGGAACCCGTTCTAAAATCATTTCACACAGAGCTCCGACTAGGAGCGAAATGTGATTTATTTCAATAATGGGTCAGTTTGAGATTGATACCACCGGCTTGCACGGTGGAGGATCATGTTGGCAGCTAAAAAAGAATTGCAGCACACGTGACGGTATGCCACGGGCTTGCCCCGTGGTAGTTCACGATGGTTGCGGATTGCAGATTTGGTCTCTAATCAGGGACAAGCCCGTGGCATCTCCCTTCGCTCTCATCACTCTTTGTAGCAACCATCGTAATTACCACGGGGCAAGCCCGTGGCATCTCCCTTTCGCTCTCATCACTCTCTGTGTAGCGACCATCGTAATTACCACGGGGCAAGCCCGTGACATCTCCCTTTCGCTCCCATCACTCTTTGTAGCAACCATCGTAATTACCACGGGGCAAGCCCGTGGCATTTCAAACTGACCCACTACTTTATTTTCGACTCAATTGCGCTCCGCTGGAGCGTTGAAATTATGCTTTGCTGCTGGCTATAAACATTCGGCCGCTCTGCGGCGAGGTCGACCCACTTCTGCGAGCCATGACTCCGAGCGTCCCCACGATCTCCAATTGCGAGGAGCGAGTCCCGTCACGATTCCAGGAGATTAGACAGTCTTTAGAAAACGTGTGGTCCGAAGCTCTTCGACGCGCTTTTCGATACCTTCGGAAACGTTACGCGCGGAGTCTTTATCCGGCCACTTAGTCACGGCCAGCGCGTCTTTCGGCAGCGCCTGCAATTTAGCGAAGTGTGCCTTGTCCCATTTAACATCGCGCACAATAACGGGAATGACTACTGCTTCGCATTTAGCATCGCGCTCAAGCGCTCGCTTCATTTCGATCTCGTAACAATAATCTGAAGCAATGAAGTCGGAGCTTACCAGTAGCAGAATATATCCGCGCGCTCGAGGTTCTCATCGATTTCCTTTTTCCAATTGTCTCCAGCTGCTCAACGCGCAAACTGAAGTTTGAACTCTCAACGCCTGTAGCGACGCTGTCTCTTTTCAATCTGTGTCATCTGCGTAATCTGTGGCTTCTTCCTTCGTTCACTTTTTCTCCGGGAACTTGAAGCCAATGTAGGTCCCTGAACTCAAGCCCATCAAGCCCAACAGCGTGGTGCTGAAGTCGGGCATGGCGAGGCTGTTGTAGACGGATGATACGAACATAATTCCCAGCACAATCGTCCACGCGAAAATCTGGAAGCGATGGAAGCTGTAGCCGCTCGCGTCGGAGAGAATGTCTTGCAAAAACCCCTTGCTGACTTCAGCGGTCGCTGGTCGTGCCAGTGCCTGATTCTCCTGGTTTACTACTGCCAGTCTGGTCCGATTCGTTTGCATTTGCTGGTTCAAACTATCGCGATTGGTTAGGTCTTCAGACAACAACGTCGACTTGTCGGACAGAGACAGGAGTTGTGATTGCATCTCGGGAATTGTCTGCTCGAGCGTCTGCTTCTCTGCGGTGAGTTGTTTGAGCTGAGTCGTACGAGCCTCTTCCTTGCCGTTGTCAATCATCGCTTCGCCGAGAGCGGTGCCGGCGCTGATACCCATCAACCCTAATAACGAAGCCGTGATCGTATCCAGCGCTCCGGTTATCAACCAGATGACAATATACGAAACGTAAATCAGGAAAAACCAAAACGCCATCTGCGTTCTGCCCAGGTTGTAGGGGGGCAGGCTGCCTTCCGGAGGATGCGCACCGGGCTCACGGATAAGGGTCGTTTTTCGCGCCAGCCATAAGAACAAAATCAAGGTGAAGAGAATCAATAAGAATGACTCCACGCCGTAATAGGTCGAGATTACGGTCAGCGGCCATTGGTTATCCTCGCCGTAAAGGCTATCGAACGGAGTTTGGTTTTCGAGCCCAACGCTGAACGTGACCGGAATCTTCATACCGGCTGGAGCGCCCAGCAAATCGGTCCACACCTTTTTGTTTTGCGCCGTAATCTCCAAATGAAACTGCACCCGGTTCTTCTCGGTATGGATCTCCTGCGGGTAGTTTCCGCGCACCGCTAACCCATTTATGAAGGGCACCAGTTTTGTAGCATCGTGGGTTGCTGCCCAATCGGCGAGGTGGTCAACGTCAACTGTGATCAAATCGTCAAGCTCGAGGTTTCCGTCGAGCTTGATTACTTTAGGTGTCGCCGGAACTGGCGAAGGACTTATCGTGGGCGTGGGCGAAGGAGTGGGTGAAGGTTGCGAGGTTTGAGCCACAACAGTCACCAACGTCGCTGCCGCGACCAAAAGGAAAATAGCACTCGTTACTGAGACAAGATTTTTCAGCCTCATCGCTTCTCCTGCTTTTTCATCAAAAATGTCTGCATGCCCTGTGAAGTAGCGGGCCCCAGCATTCGAGCAACTGTTATCACAGTAAACCGATGAGGCTTTTATCGCACCGAGGCTCGTAACGCAAGGTGAAGAACGCTCACCGTGTTGCAAACAAAAGATGCAATGCCGGCCTTTGCGAGCTTTGCGCCTTTGCGGGAAACTCTTTCTAAGTCGCCAAAGAAGATTCCCGCAAAGGCGCTAAGCTCGCAAAGGAGGAAACGACAAGTTAAGGCTTATCGGACTTCGCCGGAACCTGACGATATACGATCCACATCGGAACGAGAATCATGGCAAAGAAATTCAGGATATAAGCCTGCTTGAAGAACGTGAGCGAAAAGAGCTCAGCGCCTGTGATCAGCAAAACCAGGCGCCGCAGCCAATACTTCGCATCCATTAATAGCGCGAGCGGCAACAACATTCCCATGTACCACGCGTTGAACTTCGAACTCGCAATGCAAACCAAAAAGAACATCACGAGTAGACATTTCTTGATCAGCTCAGTCGCCGAAAAATTCTTCGGAATCGTAGCGAGCTGAGCCAGAAAGAAAAATACCAAACCAAGACGCAGCAAGTTCTTAATCAAGCTGTCCACGATTCCATGATAAGCCGCCAGCGGTCGCACTAGTCGCGCGATGTTCTCGAAGATGTGAATCAAGAAAGAGTGCAGCGAGTTGTCGATCAGCGTGGCATTAAATCTGATGTCCTCGAGTCGGAACTGGTTCCAGTCGGCGAGATAAGGCGCGCTAGCGGCGATTGCGATCGCGCCGCCCAGCAGCGAGCTTAGAATCGCAATCTTCCACCCGTAGTTCCTAATCACGTATATGAGCGCGAACGGAAGCAAAATCGCAGGCCCATACTTGAGCATCGTAGCCACCACCAGCATCGGAATGATCCAGAACCCGACGCCAATGACTGCGAAGTACATCGCCAAAGCTACAAAGTACCCGGTGAGAATGTCGTTGTGTCCGTTGGCTATGTGATGAAGCAGCACCAGCGGATTCCACATAAAGAGATAAAGATCGGTTAGGGGACGAGCGTGCCCAAGCTTCTTCGCAGCAGACCACACCATCCACGAAGTCGCTCCGTAAGCGAGCACATTCATGCCTTTGAAAAGCAGCAGCGTAATCCACCAGTTTCCGCCGCCGATGAAAGCCAGGACACGCGCGATTAAGGTAAACAGGAAGCCGTACGGGTTTGGGTTGTAGATCCAATGATCCGTAATCATCCGATCTTGTTGCCAGTTTGGAATCTCAGCGGTGAAGTTAACGTAAGGATTTTGGTGATAGTGGACCTGTTGCCAACCGCGATTGATGTAGCCAAATACGTCCGTCGAATGAAACGGAAATATGAAAAGGGCGATTAAGCAAAAGAAAATTGCAAAGACGACAACCGTTTTAGTCTCGGGCGCCGCGCGATCGTCGTTAACTATTCGGTAGCCCTTCCAGAACAGAAACAAACTCGCAAGAACCAACAACCAGGCAAAAACTTCCTTGCCCGTTCTTGAATGCGACTGAGGCCCTTTGAGATAGAAGATGAGAGTGGCCAGATAAACAACTGCACTGAGGATGCCGATCGTATTGAAGCTGAGGCGCTTATTAACAGAGTCTTTGGATTGCATATTTTCGTTAAGACTTTAGCCGCAGATTTCGCAGATTACACAGATTCGAAAAACTGTTCAGAATGGTTCTTTTCTTCTAAACACTCTACTTTTAGCTTTAGTGAAGCACTGAAGCGTAGATTCAACAAACAATCAGTGTAATCTGTGGCTAAGTCTTTAATACCTCGCCAAGTCTCTGCCCACGACGACAGGGCCATCGAAACCACCTTTGCGAATTCCTGCCAGCATTTGTTCGTCGGTAGCGCCCATGCGAATGATGTGAGTAAGCACCAGCAACTTAGGCTTGATACGCGCAGCCAAGGCGCCGAGCTCAACATCCGAAGTGTGAAACTCACGCATGTACTGTGGCCAGAACTCGCCGCCTGGCCGATCTTCCTTCTTGAGATTCGTCTCGCAATAGACCTCGTGAACCAAAACATCCACATCCTTTGAAGCCGTCACCAAACTTTCGCTGGGCGCGGCATCGCCGGAAATCACAATTGATCGATCAGGAGCATCAACGCGGTAACCATACGCGTATTTCCAGCTCCCATGATGTACGGGGAACGCTGTAACTCGAACTCCATTGACGTCGTACGCAATGCCGGGGCGAATCTCGTGCACCTCCACGTTGTAGCCGCCGGGTATTTCTCGCTCCAGCCCCTCCGTGCGAATGCGAATGTCTTCTTCAAAGGCAGACAAGAATCTTTTAGTCATCTTGCGCAGGCCGGGTGGACCGTAGACTTTAAGCGGAGTGCGCCGTCGCATAATCCACGACGTGAGGATTAGGTCCGGATATCCGAACGTATGATCGCTATGAAGATGCGTGATGAAAATTGCTTCTGGCCCACTCATCGGTAATCCAGCGGCGTTGATCTGACGCATGACGCCGACACCAGCATCGAATAGTAAAACGCGCCCGCCGGTTACCACCGCTGTGGCCGGTCCTTGTGCCTTTGGATCCGGATAAGGCATGCCAGTACCGAGCAGGATGACCTCGGTCTTCTGGTTCTGCGTGATGTCTGCGCCGCTGGAAACAAAAGGTGAGAAACACAAGACGAAGGTCAGAACCGCTGCGCTAAGGTATCTTGTCATGAGATAAAGGTAAGCTCTCAGCCAGTTGTTGGAGTTCAAACGAAATCAAACTTTGTCAACGCGAGATTGCCTCATCACTGACTTGATTATTGCGTCGACCCAAGCCACTAAGTAGATGAAAGACGGTTCCGTAAGCGATTGCAAAAACTCCTCGATAACTAAGCGGCGCTGAAAGATCGGTCCGAGGCGAGTCGTAAACGAATCCTGCTATGAACAAGCAGGTTGCCGCGACGATCAAAAGCGAGCCCGTCCATTGCAGCACTCGTTGCCAGCGCGCCGGGCGGGGCACGACGTATGCCGCCAAAGCCAAATTTACCAGGCCAGCCAGAAGAAATGAAGATATGACGGGTGCGATACATCATTCTCAGCCCATCAGCCATGCCCTCGAGATGATTAAGATAACGATGCATGTACTGGCCGGTAAGCGCGAAGATGACCAGCACCAGTAACCCGAAGATTAAGTGAAAACGTTTCATGGGGGAGTCAATCGATTAACAGGCGTTCAGAGTTCAAACTTTAGTTTGTGATCGTGGAACAACACAAACTGAAGTTTGAACTCTAAACGCCTGTGCCGCCGCTGCAATTAATTCAAGACAAACTTAAACACTTCTTTGCGGCCTGCTACAAACAACTCGTTCTTATCGTTAAAGACCATTCCCGACGCATAGCCTCCAGTCTTGAATGTCTGCAAGTAACGGCCCTCGCTGTCGAATACCTGAATCCCTTTGATGTCGCTCACAAAGACGCGCCCTTTCCCGTCTGCAGCAATCGCTTGCGGGGCTCGGAACTGACCGGGCTGATCGCCGTCGCTGCCGAACTTGTTTACGAACTTTCCTGCAGACGTGAATTTGAAAACCGCGTTGTTGAAAGTTCCGAGCGCGTAGATGTTGCCAAGCCCGTCAGCCGCCACTCGTGTATCAAGCTCAGAACGATCAGTCACGCTACTAATCGCCTTTTCAATCGATCGGGTGACTTCTCCGGACGAATTGAAGCGTACAATGTCGTCCCGATTCCGGTAACAGGCCGCCAACAGTCCGCCGTCCGCAGTCGCCACGACATCGTCGAAACCCCCTCCACCGAACGAGATTGGTCCCAGGAGTTTTCCAGTTTCACCTTCGTAGCGATTAATGCTCCCACGTTGGACTACATAAACAGTTCCTTTGCGATCAGCCGCCAAGCCCCGCAAAGGCATCTTCGTATCAGCCATCCACTGTGTTAGAAACTTGCCCGCTGAGTCGAACACTTGAATACGCCCGCCGGAATACTCGCCAACATAAATGTGTCCAGCGCCATCGACCGCAATACTACGCGCGTCCGTAAACATGCCGGGACCGATGCCTTCGGTACCAAAGCGCAGTACCTCTGAAGCGAAACCACTGCTCGTCGTCGTTGTCTTGCCTCCCAGCGGGGCAGGTGGTTTGTCACGCGATGGAGCTACAGGTTTCGGCGTCGAGCTGAACATGCGCACAACCGGAACCAGAGCTCCAGCCATTGCGAGGATGCCAATCAACACTCCAATAATTGGAATGATCAGGACCACCCAAAGCCATTTCAGCGAATGAACCTTAATCGTGGGCGTTCCGATGTTGAGGCTAATCACCTGCGCCGGGCGTCCGCGCAAGTAATCCGGCACCATCAAGGTACTGTTGCAGTAACCGCACCGGGTCGTCGCTGCGGCTCCGGCGGGATTGTTAACGCTTTCATAAACCACTGGAGCGCCGCATTTCGGACAATCGAATGTCATCTGAATATCTTCTCCAGAAATTTCGGGTCGTGGAATTTTGCAAAACCGATCTTCGTTACCGCAGCCAATTCCTTGAACAGTTTTTCGTCGACTGATTTGAAATTAAAGCAGGATTTGCCTTGCATGTGTTTCCTCAGCTCGGGCGACATGCTTTCAAGTAATTCCGGGGAAGCGTAGACGGGCATGAGATGAAAGCTGACGTAGGCTTTCCCTATTCGGACTGCGCCAAAGAACATTCGCTGTTTGTTCTTCATCACGTATTTCGTGTCGAGGTAATAATTGGCGTCAGTATCGTGCACGACGATTAACTTGCGCTCATATGGCTTGAAGATAGCCTTGAGCTTGCGAAAAGTTTCGGGGAACTGATTCTTTTCCGGCATAAGAGTGCGTGTGATCTCTCGTCTGGTCTAAGGTGCAGTTTTCAGACAGAAGGCTAACAATGAATCCAGCGAGTTTGCAATAAAGGATGTCACCCACTGACCAACGCTCGCGGATAATAGATGACGATCCGCCCTGTAGCCGCGTTCACGCGGCTTGCCCGCTTAGGGTTGCTAGCCCAGCGCTTGAGCGCTGGGTGATCCGCGCCAATCGTCCCGAGCGTGCTTGTAGCACGCTTTCAAATGGCTTAAGCCATCAGAAAAGCGCGCTTGAAGCGCGCTTCACAAATCTAGAACTGCACGACCCAGCGCTAAAGCACTGGGCTAGTAACCCGAAGCGGGCAAGCCGCGTGAACGCGACTAAGGCGGGGGCAAGCCACCCTTTCCAACCACGAGCTGATCCTGGCTGAGCTTCACTTCCCAGGTTTTGGCTGATTCACTAAACGGGTTTCTGGTACATTAGGCGGCGTTCTGACTTACACTCCTTCGCTTTGCTTTTAAGAACTCCACGCTCGACTCCTAATGAGTCAGAACCCGGAGCAGTAGCGACGGGGTCGCAGGTTCGACAAAGTCTCCTATCGATTTAAGCATGACCCCGTCGCTACCGCTCCGGGTTCTGACCAGCGGCGGCGGCTTTGAGGTAACCAATGCGCAGAGTCTCCCCGTTCTTGATCCACTTTCTGATCATAACTTTCGCCGTCAGCACTTTTCTCCCGCTCGCATCAACCGCGCAAACGCCCGCACGCCCACGGGACGACAGCTATGACATTGCGGAGCTGAAACCACCAGCCAGCGAAATGCGAGGCGCCATCGAACGCTACACCACCGATCGCGCGAGTCTAACTCGCTCGTATCCAGTTTCAATTTCGCCGGTGCGCCTGGCGAAATTCAAAGATTTCTACACCGAGTGGCTCAAGTCTCTGCAGCGTATGCCGTTTGATTCTTTGAGCCAGGACGACAGAGTCGACTACCTGCTTTTCAAGAACCACCTCGATCATGAACGGCGCCAACTCGAAATCCAGGCAAAGCAGCTCTCCGAGATCGAGCCTCTACTTCCCTTCGCAAAAAGCGTGACTGACCTGGAAGAGGCACGGCGTCGCATGGAGCCGATCGACGCTGCAAAAACAGCCGCGTTATTAACTGCGCTCAAGAAACAAATCGATGATAAGCGCAAAGCTGTCGAAGCTGGATTGCGGTCTGACAATCAACGCGGAAATACAGAAGCAAACTCGGACGAGCGAATCGAACCGATCAAGGCCAAGAAGACAGCAGCGAACCGCGCCGTGGCAGTTATCACCAATCTAAAAGCGTCACTGCGAAACTGGTACACGTTCTATGACGGCTACGATCCGGTGTTTACCTGGTGGGTCGGCGAGCCTTACAAAGCAATGGATCAGTCTTTGACCAGCTACTCAGCTTTCTTGAGTGAAAAAGTCGTCGGTATCAAACCAGCCGACTCGGCGGGTTCTGCTGCGGCAGCTCGAGGTACGCCTCTTCAGGGTGGCGGGCAAGGCGGACAACGACCCACCGGCGTAACTCCGCGCGCAGGCGACACCAGCGACATTGTCGGCGATCCAATTGGCCGAGATGCTTTGATGAGCGAATTGGAATCCGAAATGATTCCTTACACGCCGGAAGAGCTCATCGCCATCGGCGAGAAAGACATGGCCTGGTGCGAAGCTGAAATGAAGAAAGCTGCACGCGAGCTCGGCTATGGTGACGACTGGCACAAGGCGCTCGAGCACGTGAAGACGGATTACATGGAGCCTGGCAAGCAACCCGAGTTGATTCGCGAGTTGGCTCTCGAAGCAATCAAGTTTGTTGACGATCGCGATTTGGTCACTGTGCCTCAACTTGCTCGCGATACCTGGCGCATGGAAATGATGACGCCTGAGCGACAGCTCGTCAGCCCGTTCTTTCTGGGCGGTGAAGTAATTCTCGTTTCATTCCCCACTAACGGAATGGCGCATGAACAAAAGATGATGAGCATGCGCGGCAACAACAAACACTTTGCGCGAGCCACAGTCTTCCATGAGCTGATTCCGGGTCATCATCTTCAGGGTTTCATGACTGCGCGCTACCGACCCTATCGCGGTTTGTTCAGCACGCCGTTTTGGGGCGAAGGTTGGGCGCTCTATTGGGAGCTACTGATGTGGGACATGAAGTTTGCGAAGAGTCCTGAGAATCGGATCGGCATGCTCTTCTGGCGCATGCATCGCGGCGCGCGCATCATCTTTTCGCTGAGCTTCCACCTCGAGAAGATGACGCCGCAGGAGTGCATCGACCTGCTGGTTAAGCGTGTCGGTCATGAAGTAGACAATGCCACCGCTGAAGTGCGGCGCTCTTTCGACGGAAGTTACGGTCCGCTTTATCAGGTTGCATATCTGCTGGGAGGAATACAGCTCTATTCGCTGCATCATGATTTGGTCGATTCAGGAAAGATGACTAACCGAGCCTTCCACGATTCCATCCTGAAGGAAAATCGCATTCCGATAGAAATGGTTCGAGCAATCCTGACGAAACAAAAACTGACTCGTGACTTCAAAACAACCTGGAGATTCGCCCAGTAGCGCACAAGGAACTTTTTTATCCGCAGATTACGCAGATTACACTGATGTTTTTGTCTGTCGAGAATAGAACGTTTAGTGGGAATGGGCTTCTTGGGATGCCACTGGATTTTCAATAATCCCCACAAGCACGACAGCGGAGCCATTCATCCCGCGCCTGCTTTTACATCAGTGTAATCTGCGTAATCTGCGGCTAAAAAGTCCTTCGCTACCGCAGCTGCTACTAACAAGAAGATGACCGAGACAGCGGAAGTTGTAATCATCGGGAGCGGCATAGTTGGCTCGAGTGTGGCTTACAACCTCGCCCAACAAGGCTGCACTGACGTGCTCGTAATCGAACGCGAAGCGCATCAGGGAAAAGGCTCGACCGGCAAGAGCATGGGTGGAGTACGGGCGCAGTTTGCCACACCAGTCAATATCCGGATGTCGAAATACTCAATCGACTTCTTTTCAACTTTTGACGAGGTCGTGGGCCATCCTGCTGATTACCGTCCGCATGGCTACATGTTCTGCGCCACCGATGAGCGTCACCTTGACTATCTAAAGACCAATCGCGAGAAACAGATCGCGCTCGGTGTGACCAACGTAGAGCTCGTTTCTCGCGATGACATTGCCGGGCACGTTCCGCAGTTGCGCGTTGACGATATTATCGGCGGCACGTTTTGTCCCACCGACGGGTTTGTCGATCCACACAGCGTGATGATGGGATTCATGCTCAATGCTCGCGAGCGCGGAGTACGACTGTGGCTCGACACCGAAGTTACTGGCGTCGTTACCGAGAAGAATCGGATCACCGGCGTGATGACCAGCCGCGGGCTTGTCTCTTCGCGAATTGTGGTCAACGCCGCGGGCGCCTGGGCCGCGTACATTGCAAAGCTAGCAGGCGCCGAACTCCCAGTTGAACCTTTACGACGCCAATTGGTTCCCACCGAGCCATTCGACGGATTGCCAAAGAGATTTCCAATGGTGATCGATATGTCAACGGGCTTTCATTTCCGACGTGAAGGAAAAGGAATTCTACTGGCCTGGAACGACCCGGACGAAAAACCAGGCTTCAAACATGATTTCGACACTTCATTTATCGAAAAGATTCTGACGCGCGCCGCTGAGCGAGTTCCCTGTCTGGTCGATGCTGAAGTGAATCCCCGGCGAGCCTGGGCGGGACTTTATGAAATGACACCCGATCATCACGCCATCATCGGTCCAGCCCCCGAAGTCGAAGGGCTGTATTTCGTTAACGGCTTCAGCGGTCACGGCGTGATGCATTCGCCGGCTTCCGGCCGCGTCACTGCCGATCTAATCCTGCACGGTCGCTCAGATGTCATCGATACCTCCGACCTGAGCGTTACCCGCTTCGCCCAAGGCCGCGCCCTGAAAGAAACGGCCATCCTTTGAGCGTCAAAGATCCCATCTCAACCATTTTGGTACTGGTGCAGTTTGAGTTGAGGCCACGGGGTTGAACCGTGGTGAGGCTCACGTTGGGTTGCTACAACAAATGACCAAGAACTCGTGGATGCCAGCGGCTTGTCCGGTGGAGGTTCACGCTAACGCCTAAAGATCGGAAAGCTACAGAAACGTGAGCATCAACGAGACCAGCCCGAGGCATCGATTTCTGTGTCTGGTTCGTAGCCGCTAACATGAGTCTCCACGGGGCGAGCCCGTGGCATCTACTCATTTCTTACCGGTTCATTCGGGTGACTCGGATCACTCGTGAATGAGATGATGGTCTTGAGATTTCGTAAGTGTCTTCCGCAATGGACCAGGAACTTCACCATCGTAATGATCCTTTACTAATGCCCTTTCTCGAGGCCGCTGAGGAGACTGCTGCTGAGGATCTGCTTACCAGGCTCATTAGCGAACACGCCGATCCCATCATCTTGCGAGTTCTGAGAATGAAGCTTCACGTTTCCTTAAGAGGAGCGAATGGCACTCAAGCGAATCAGGATGCGTTGGAAATCGCGGCCGAGTTGCGTTTGAACCTCGTGAAAGAATTGAAAGCTATTCAGCAAGGCGCCGGCAAACAAATCACAAGCTTCCACGACTATGTTGCCGTAAAAGCATATTCAGCCTGCTCAGATTACTTCCGCGAAAAGAACCCTCGACGTTCGCGGTTGAAAAATGCTCTGCGCTATCAATTGCGAAACAACCCTCGCTTTGCATTGTGGCGGGCTGGCGATAATCGTTGGTATGCGGGTCTTCAAGAATGGCATGCCAGCGTGATAGTAGCGGGCGGTGAAGATCTTCCCGAATCGTCTTCAGTTGACAGCCGAGACGATGACAGCAACGCGGCCGACTTACTTGCCTCTATCTTTGAACACTCCGGCAAGCCGGTAGAGTTTGACCAGCTCGTGACGATCGCCGCTGATGAAATGGGGATCGTGGACGCTCTGCCGCAATCACTGGATTCCGGTAATGAAGAAACGCAGCCTTATGAGCCATCTACAGCGCCGCGTGTAGACGTCCGATTTGAACAACGACTTTTTCTCGAGCAGCTTTGGCATGAGGTCTGCGAATTACCATTACTACAGCGCGTCGCGCTACTGCTAAATCTTCGCGATGAGAACGGAGGGAGCGCAATTTTCTTTCTCCCTCATCTCGGCATCGCCCCAATCGAGGAAATAGCCAGCGCCATCGAAATTCCGCCCGAGCGATTCAAGGCCCTATGGAGCGATCTTCCGATTGACGATGCTCAGATCGCTTCGATGTTCGATATCACGCGTCAGCAGGTAATTAATCTGAGAAAGACTGCGCGCGAACGATTGCGGCGCCGGCTTGGGCCCTAATTTGGAGTGCGCCGACCTGTCGGCGCTTTGGTCGCTGCGACCTGTCGCAGCAACCTGGCTATTACAAAGCAGCGCGGCGTCAAGCCGCCTCGGGCGAAAGCGGTGACAGGTCACCGCTCTGCAAATTAGAACACTAGCGCGGGTTGGGAAAATGATGATAGTAAGAAATACTTGCAGTTCACGACTTAACTCTTGAGATGACTGAGCACTTATCAGACACGATCATCGGGCGCTACCTACGGCATGAACTCGACGACATGGGACGTCGACAGGCGGACGCTCATCTCTCAACGTGTAGCAGCTGTCTTGGCCGCGTTTCCGGAGCCGAGTCGGAGCTGGCTGTGCGCTCGCTTACTGAAGCGCTGTTGCCTCATGCCATTGACGTTGACGAGCCTTTTCATCTCAGCACCAGCGAGCTCGAGAATTTTGCGAGAGGCAATGCTGATCAAGCTGATCGGATTATTTGCGAGAGTCATCTGGAAGCCTGCGAGGAATGTTCGAATGAGTTGAAACGGCTCTCGACTTCAAAGCCCGTCATTCCAGTTCAACCGGCCCGCTGGCAGAGATGGTCGTCGCCTACCCCTGCTCGAATCGCTGCGGCAATCGCCCTGATAGCATTCATCACGCTCCTGGTTTTGCTCTGGCGACAACAACCGCGGCTTGATGAAACCGCTAAAACTGGAACCACTCCAACTCCAATACCAACAGCGTCGCCGACGCCTACTAACCTCGCGTCGCCCGCAGAATCCCCTACTGATACCGACGCAATCGCGCAACTCAAAGACAACGGCAGGGAGATTCGTCTAAACAGGACTGGAACACTAACCGGGGGTGAGGCCTTTGATAACGAAACGCAGCAGATGATGAAGCGCGTGCTTTCGGGCGGGCAGTTGAGCAAACCGAAAGCTCTCAGTGAACTCGAACCCAATCGAATCACTTTGCTGGGCGGTGGCAACGGCGATGAGGCTTTCGTTCTGATTGGTCCGCTCGGTCAGGTAATCGAAACTGACCGGCCAACCCTCAAGTGGCAACCATTAAAGGGCGCTTCAAGTTATGTCGTTTCGATCTATGACCGTCAGTTCAAACCCGTCGCCCAAAGTCCGCCGTTGACTCAGACTACCTGGGTAACTGCCGCGCCGTTGCCACGAGGTGAAACTTTGTTTTGGGAAGTCGTCGCCATGAAGGACGGCAAAGGCGTAACTGCGCCTGTGGCACCGAAGCCTCGGGCAGAATTCAGAGTGCTGGCTACGGAGCAGTCAGCTGAACTGACGAAGCTTCGAGGACTGCGACCGGTGTCACATTTCGCCTTGGGCCTGGCTTGCGCGAGATTTGGATTGATTAACGAAGCGATTGACGAGCTTACTCAACTCTCAAAAGAGAATCCGGATTCGGCTGAAGCGAGAAGACTTCTGACCGAAGTGCGACGCTGGCAACGGTAACTTTGTACTGCAGGCTGCCAGCCTGCAGCAGCTTCGCCCAGGCTGCGGCTTTAGCTGGCACGATTCAACTTGAATCACCTCTTTCAAGTTTCGCGTCGGCAGCGATCGACAGGCTGGCAGCCTGTCGTACTAGCGCGAGCCTCCAATCATCACAAATCCCGACCAGTAAAACGGGTGACGGTACTTCGGATCCTTCATGAGGGTCTGCGCAGCCTGCTTCAATGCCTCACTCTGATTCAAGTTCTCACGCTGCAGATTGCGATGAAAGTTCACCATTAACTGAGTCGTGCTTTCAGAATCGACTTTCCACTGGCTGACCACGGTAGTTGAAGTGCCGGCGATCAGGAATGCCCACGACATTCCAATCAAACCCTCGCCGTTGCTGACTTGCCCGCGAGCAGTCTGACACGCCGACAGCACCACGAGGTCAGCAGGAAGATTCAGCTTCATAACCTCGCGCGCTTCCAGGAAGCCATCCTCACCAGCAGTAGGCCCGGCCAGCAGAAGTCTTGAATACATCGGATTCGCATCGTCAAAAATGCCATGTGTCGCCAGATGCAGAACTGAATACTGTGGCGCGGAAGACTTAAAGACTTCTTCCTGAGCGGCAGTACCGGTGAGCACCTTGCTGCGATCAACGCCATAGATTCCGGCGAGACTCTTGACCTCGCGCTCGGCCGCTGGTAAGTCACCAAACGACGTGCCCCTGCTTTTCGAAAACGCTTCGCGATCAAACTTTGGATTACCTAATGCCAGAATAGATTGCTGCCACACAATGGGAGGCAACACTTGCTTGTCCGACACGTTCGAAAAACTCAACTCGTTCGTTGGTCGACCAGCAGCACTTCTCGTCCTTATTTCCGCCAAGACGCTCAAGGACGGAGCAAATGAGATCGCAAACTGTTCAAGAAGATAGCGCTCAGAGCCTGATAGCAAAGCTTGAAAGGGTAGCTCCCAAAGATCACCCGCTGGGATAATGCAAAGTCGCTTCTTCCCCTCCAGCTGTCGTTGAGCAGGCTTCAATAATAAATCGTAAAGTTGTCGCGACGGTTCTCTAAATGCCAGCGAGTTCTCCTCCATCTGAAGGCGAAAGGCTTTCACGCGCCGAGACAATTCGGCTGCATCGATCTTGATCGAGTACATGTTCAGCTCGACTGGCGACTCCGGCGATTTTGTGAGGACGAAGACGTAGGTTTTCTGCGGAGCAACTACATACTCGAGGAGAGCCGTTTCATTATCTATTAACGATGGACTCCAAGTTGTTGTCCGGCTCGCGGGGCCCATCAATGCCTTTGGGTGAGCTGCGTATATCCGAGTCTCGTAAGCTTCCGCTGCCAATCGCGCCGCGCGTAATTCTGCTTCAATTGCAGCAATTCGAATCGGGTCCGGCTTCGGGCGCGTGCCCTGTTTTCGAAGCTGAGAATTCAGAAAATCCAGATTAGCTTTCAATTCTTTGTTCTGTTGACGTTCCTCATCCGTCATCATCGCGTTCAAGTCACCCCGTCCATTACGCACGACGTCCAACAACTTTCTTGCCTTTGCCAACTCCGCATAGCGTAGAGCCTCACTGAAATCTTTGCGCTGAGTCGCAAGCTCGACCAGTGCGACGTATGGCTCGGTCTTGTCTTCAAAGAAAAGTTGCTGCTCTCTTTCATCGCCGGCGAGTTGGCCACGCATGCGCTCGAGGATCGTGATCGCCTCGGTGAATGCGTGCTCGGCTTTGACGGAATCGTTCAAAGCCAGGAACGTTCGGCCCTGCGCTGTTAGCGCCCGCCACAAGATCTCCGGAGAATTCTGTTCTCTGGCAATCTGGGTAGCGCTTGAGTACTGCCTCGCCGCCTCAGCGTAGTTGGCCGATTTCTCTGAAACAGCTCCCAATCCAAGCAATGACTGCGCTTTCATACTTTTGAAACCATACTTGTCCTGAAGACCCAAACTCTGGCGGTAAGACTCTATCGCCTGCACCGTCCGCTCCTGGTCCGCATAGACTTCACCAATTCTGTTCAGCAAATAAGCTGAACCTGCTCGGTCAAAGATCGAGTCATAGACTCTCAAGCTCTTTTGATAGTATTCGAGCGCGCGCGTTAAGTCGTGTTGCTTGAAGTAGGCATTGCCGATGCTGAGCAGTGGATAGGCAATCTGTTGCGTGCTGCCTAGTTTCTCGTACAAGTCGGCGCTTCGTTGGTAATACTCCATGGCTTGATCAAAGTCGCCCTGATGGTAGTGAACGTTTCCTAACTTTATTGAAACCGCCGCTACGCCTTCCTTACTTCCAACTTTCTCAGCGATAGCCATCACTTGTTGAAAATTACTCGCAGCTCGGAGGTATTCACCTCGCGACAAGTAGACGTCACCCAATCCAACTAACGCGTTCGCTTTTCCCAAAAGTGAATCAATTTTCCCGCTCAGGTTAAAAAGAAGTTTGAAAAGCATCTCCGCATTGACGTCATCACCTTTTCTTTCCAAAAGGCTCGCCGCCTCGTCCGCAATACCTCTGATTAGGCCATTAGTGAAAGGTTCTCGCTTGTTAAGAAGCGCGACTCGTTGCTCTTCGGTATCGGCGCCGATTAGTTCCTGCGTCAACTCCTCGGCGGTACTAATGAATTGCCAAATCTTCCAACCGTCGTCTTCTTTGACGAAATGGAGCGTATGGTCCTGGGGACCAAAGCCATCCGCTTCTTGCCCGGTGTCGGAATTCACACCGTGAATCTGTACGTCGAGTCTGGCCGTTGCCTTATCGCCTTGAAGCTCAACGTCATGAGTCAGCAACGCCCTGAGACCATCAATCTTTACCTTCTCGTTAACGGCAAAATCTTCCTCGATGGATTGTTTGAAACTTGGGAAATAAGGTGACTTCTTGCTGAAGAGCGTCAGTATCGTCGCCGCGTCCTTCTTCGAATAGGCTACGTAGCCTTTGGATATGATCTTGTGGATCTCAACAACATCGGGCGGCAGGTTGGGCGGGATCTTAGCGTTGAGCTCCTCGGCCGTTTGTGCTTTCGCAAGCGAAGCCACAAGTAGCATTAAGCTAAGGGCGACAGTGATCGAAATCACAGTTCCACGAAGCCTGCGAACCGGAATTAATCGAAAATCTTTTTCAGCCTTGTTGTCCATATCTGGTTCAAAGAGAAATTTCATACGCTCCGTATGTTTTTGTTTGCTTTCCTTCGCGCCTTTGCGCCTTTGCGGGAAACTGTTTTCGTCATCCTGGATCCGCGATCAATTTCCCGCTAAGGCGCAAAGACGTAAAGAGGGCCTAACTAAATATTTTTGCTCGCTCGCTAATAACACCAATCATCTTACGGCTAATTACTTTCGGAAGCACTCTGGAGTATGAAGTCGTGAGAAGCACAGCAATATTCCGGTGTTTCGTAAAGATCTCTCCTAAATGCTATTTCCCCATCACCAAATCAATCAGAAAGGCCGACGAAGGCCGTAAAGAGGAGCGTTTTCATGAGAGTATTAAGCATTGGTCTGACCCGCGCGTTTTTTTGTTGCGCCTTGCTGATGGTCGCTAACTCGATAGCGCGAGCACAAAACCAGGCGGACTATCCGAAGATAGAAGTGTTCGCCGGCTTCTCAGCGTTGGGAGAATCTGAAAAACGAACGATCAGCTTTGGAACGTTCGGCGGCGGTGCCGGATATGCGACACCGGCCGGCTTCGAGACTTCAGTAATCCGAAATTTCACCAAACACGTCGGGTTGAAAGGCGATTTCTCAGCGCACTTCAAGAATGACACTGGGCGCACCGCGGTCATCGGTTGCACACCCGTTTGCACTACCGTTACTCAGGACTTTCAGATTAAGACTCGCGTGTACAACTTCCTGGTTGGGCCGGAGTTCAGGGCACGCAACCGCACCCGCTTCACACCGTTTGCTCACGTGTTAGCAGGAGTCGCCCACACGAGCGCAAACTTCACCACGACGGGTCCAACTTTCAATGTGATTGGAAAAAGGAGTGATAACGGATTCGCCATGGCAATGGGCGGAGGCCTGGACATCCGCGCCTCGAAGCGAGTCAGCTTCCGAGCCCAAATGGACTACAACCCCATCTTCATCGGCTCCGACAACAAAGGCTCCCGCGACCTCGCCCGCGTCTCGTTAGGCGTCTTGTTTCATTGATGCCATTGCCGACCGTTGTAAATCATCTTCGTTCATCCTTTGCAGCTTTGCGCCTTTGCGGGCAAAAGCCTTAATCCCGCAAAGGCGCAAAGTGGCAAAGAAAAGATCACAAACCTGCGTCGCGTGGCCTCCCAGGCGATCTCCGCTTTAGCTCCTCAATCTGGAACCGAAGCTCATGAGTACTACCTCAGACGACTATTATTTTGAGGACCGCGTGATATCACCGCGATCCTCAACAGAGAGGCCGAGTCGCACTTGCCATTGGTCCAGCATGGCCTGGGGATTGCTGGAAAACATCTTGCTTCTTGATTCATGATCGAGGTCCAGCGCAATGATCGCCAGCGATCCGGATTCGAGAGTGCGCACCATGCCAATTTGTTTCCCGGTGATGAACAGTGAACTCTTTTCGTAAGCGCCGGGAACAATTGCTTCATGATAAATAAGCTTTCCGGATTTGATCAGTATATGATCCATCCATCCGTGGCGGGTCAGCAGCAGGTGTTCGCCATCGCTGCTTAGTTCTATTGCCGTAGGCGGGGCTGCAATCTTGACTGTTCCTGTCGTAGCTCCGGTCTGCACATCCCAAAGTTTGACGACGCCATTTTCATCTACTGTGACGGCCGAGCGGCCATCCTGGGAAAAGGCAGCGCGCGACACCTTGGCATCATGACTCAAGGTCCTGATTGCCAGGCGGGAGTTCAGATCCCACAACAGAGCTCCACTATCACCTCCCCAGGTAATCATCTGAGATGCTGAGTTCAGGACAGGCATTTCAGTTTCTGCATCGAAAGCTCCCGCGAGGTTGATTTCGCGGCCGTCAACTGAAGTCCAAAGGCGATAGCGTTTGAAGTCCGGTGTATTTGAAGGAGGGTCGCCGTAACTTGCCAGGAGGTACTTACCGTCAGGACTGAATTGGAAGCCGTTAAGAGCAGGCCCCGCTTTTATCGTCACCGGCATCGAACGAGAATCAAAAGGTGTCAGGACAATTTCATGAGCATCGGTCCACACGGCAAACATCTTGTTATCACGAGTTAATACGAGGTAATCACGGCTGACGGAATGACTCATCCCAGATTCAAATCTGTAGTTGCTGTCAGTGTGCGAACATTTTTCCTCGATCGCCCATAACCGAAACGCCTCGTTGGTGGATTTGACAGCATAGCGTCCATCGAAACTCACGACTGCCTGCCCGGGATTCTGATCATCTTCTGACTGGAGGTCACAAATCGGCTTCATTGTCTTTACATTCCAAAGACGCTCCCCAACCGAGCCTTCATTCGTCAGGAACCTGGTCAATAAGGTGTTCCCGCCATTACTCAGTTGGATGAAACCAAGTTTGTCGCCGGTTGGGAGGATTTGTTTCGCGGCTTCGGCCATCTCAATGCGCCATTCGGTGGCGCGGCCGTTATGCACTGCCAATACCGAACTGAGTTCGGCGGTGAAATGTTTCGGCGCCAGCTCGTTGGAAAACTCCAGCCTGCCCACAAGTTGATCGTTTTCGAGGTTCCACCGTTCATAGGTTTGCCACGGATGCTCGGGATCCCATGATGTCTCAAGCCGGAGGCGACCGAGCACCTTAGCGTTCGATCCCAGCTCTATCCGCGCACTGATACCGTTGAGTACGATCTTGTGAAGGCGAGCCTGTGTTTTTGTAGCGAAGGTTTCAACTTCTTCACCCGGCGGCATCGTAGTACCAATTACAAACTGTTCGCCGTTCCGGCTAAAGGCAAACGTGGCCGCACTCGCTTCCGCGCGCACCTCGGTAGCTTTACCGGCAGCGAGGTCCCAAAGTCGAATTACCTTGTCGGAATGACGACCCAGCAGCCACCGCCCGTCCGCGCTCAAGGCAAATTCGCCGGTGACGAAGTCTTTAATTTGAGGATCGGGAATCACTCCCTTGTCCGAGACGCGAAAGAGCGTTGACTGCTGTGAACTATCGACAATCAGGAAACGCGCGTCGGTACTCGTAACCACCGAGCTGTCCTCGACTCCATCACCATTGAGAATTGTGAAGGGGTCAGCAACCCTGGTGCCTGCCTCAAGCCGCCACCCCAGCAAGCTTTGTCCAAACGTCCCGAGAAGTTCATAGTGCCAGCGCCCGCCACTCTCGAAAGACAGTGCCGCGCTCAGGTTTGGGACCGGGATTTCGTCTTCGATGGTATTGCTTTTCGGCGGCTCGGGACTCTTCGCGTTAGGCGGCTTATTGATAGTAGTGGGCGTGCTCACGGCCATCGCGTCTTTAAGCGTGATTTTGGGTTTTCCATCCGCAGCGCTTTCATCGATCGTGTAGATGCGAATCCCAATTTGTCCTCGCGGCGGATTGCCCGCATTATTATCCGCATTCAAAATTCCTGGTTTTGAATTGTTTCCGTCGGCCATCGCCGGCAACCGGCTCGAATCGCGGTTTGATTGGTTATCAGCTATGGCGGGCCGGTTTTTGCCAGAGATTTGACTCTCATTTCCAGATTCATCCTCAGCCGTTGATTCGTTGGACCGAGTCTTATTCTGATCGGCGCGACTCGAATTTTCCGACACGCTTTCCCGGCTGAGTGTTACCAGGCCTTTGCCGTCGTTAGTGAAAATCGCCTGCAAGCAATCGGAACAAAACGATAGCAGCGGCACCGGCTTTTGCGTCTCGTACAAAGTAACTGCTTTGGCATTGCTTATAGTGAGGAAGTACTTGCGGTCAGGGCTCATCACCAGCCCCGTTGATTCGTCTCCATAAGTCAGCGCCAGAGCGCGGGCCGAGTCTCCCATGAGAAAGTCCGCCTTGGCGAGGTCGTCTTTTTGATTTGGGCCCGGGTATCTGATGGCGGCAGCCTTTAGCAGGCTGAGGAATGAACGCTCTCGATCTCCTGCCTGCGCAAATTGTTTGGCCCGCACCTCGAGTATCTCGGCAAAGAGTCTGTCGGCGAACCAGCCGTAACCTATGGTTTCTTTAAGATTCTGGTAATCAAGCCAGACGTTTGAATCAATGGGCTTCTGCGCCTCGCTGCTTTGCGCGAGATTCTCACGATACGTCCTGAGCTTTTGCCAATAGCCGTAGGGGTACCAGCCCCAAAAAATCGCAAATAATATAGCGAGAACAAATCCAGCTGGAATCAATAAGCCAACGGCCAGCTTGCGACGATCCATTGCCTTCTTATGTTTGAGAAAGCCCCGCTTCCAGTCATCGACAATCCCCGCGTACATGTCGTGATAAAGCTCAAACCAGTAGGAACGATCCAACCCCCGCGACTCTCTCAGGATGCGCGCTTCGGGTTGGCTAAGTTTTCGCAGCGTCCGTCGCAGCGGCGCTATTCTCGCGTCCATGTGATCCGCAAGACTCGAGAGCTCGTAAGCCATCTTCGCGCCCTGCTTTGTCACCAGAAAACCAACCGCGCGCGCCGTTAAGTTCTGTTCTGAACCAGTAAGATAGGGCGCGGCCAGCTTCTCCTCACAGAAACTGCGCAGGACGCGCAAAGCCGCGCCGCCGGATCCATTTTGGTTCTGCCCGCCAATCGAATCGTAGTTGGCCAAAAACTGGGCCGGGCGACTGTCTTCGTCTTTGACGGCTTCGCCTGGTTCGGCTGGACCATTCGCCAGCGCGGTGTCCGGATTGGCGTACTGTTCATTCCAAAGACGCTCGCAAGCAATCTGCAGATAGGGTGGCGCGATGAAATTGCGGCTTATCACTTTGCTGCGCGCCGGTTGTTCACTAGCTGCCGTTCCCAACGTGGCGGACGATTTTTCAAAAGTCGAAAGGTCTCGAACGAGCAAGGAAAGATTTTCTTTATTTGGCTGGACAGCCGAGAGCTCACAAGTGCGCTTGATGATGTCCTTCGCTTCGTCTCTGGTGGGATGTTTCAGCCGGTAGTAATTGCCAAAAATATCGGGGATGCGGTTGTCAAAGACGCTGAGTTCACCCAGGAACTCTTCGCGCATCGAAATTACCACGCGGACCTGATAGCTCTCGTCGTTGATGATGCTGCAAAGATCCTTGATGAACTCGGCGAAATACTCCTCGTCGCTATGATATTGAAAGACCTCTTCGAATTGGTCGAGCACCAGGATGCAGCGATCTTTTTCAATTTTCTCGTAAGGTTCTTCTGAAAGAATCGGCGGCGGCGTTTCCTGAGCGGTTGACGCTGCAGCAGAAGACTCCGCCCCTTCGTCATCATCATCCTCCTCGGTTGACGGCTTTGCAGTCTTCTTAAACACCGCCAGTGCTTCCAGCAAAGCTTGCGGGCGCGAACTCTCGGCGCTCAAGCACTGCGCAATCGTTTTCCTGACCCTGTCCGCTACCCGATCCTCAGGCGTAGATTCTTTCGGCGCTACCACCGGCTCGGGTTTGGCCTTCACTGGTTCCGGTTTTTTGAAAAGCTGCTGCCAGAAATTGCTGATCGCTTCAGTCGGAGGCCAGAAGATTCTTTCAGGCTCCTCCACCTCCTCGCTCACCATTTCGTCAACACCCGTCCAGCGATTATGCAGAATTACACAGTGTTGCTTTTCTAACTGAGGAATTACCTTGGCGTTGAGGAAAGACGTCTTGCCGACGCCAGAACCGGCGAACACCAACGTGGTGCGGGCCGAAAGAACACGAGTCTTGATGAGGATAAGATCGCGGTCACGACCAAACAACCGGGCCTCGTCATCTTTGAGGTACGGTTGCAGACCCTTGAAAGGATTGGGAGGATTAACTTCCATCCACGCAGCTTCGCTCAACCCACTTCGGGACGTTCTTGAGCATTTCAACCACAAAGTCATTAAGCGAGGCTTGCAGGATGGTGATGTCGTTCTTGCCAAAGAACAAGCCTTCGAAAACTCCCACGGAATACATTACTGAGTAGTCCTGCAGCACTTTGCCGTCCGGATTGCATTTGGCTTTGATCGTTTCGTAGATACTGCGCACGTTCCAGTCGCTGAGGCTATAACCTAGAAACCACATCGGCTTTTCCCACATCAGCTCGGACACGTGAGCAGGTATCAAGCCCAACTTGGTCATCTGCGAAACATAGTCAACATAATCGTTATCCGAAATCACCAGGCCTTCGTCAGCAAAGCCGGAGTCCTTACTCAAGCAACCATGAATCTTGTGAACTACCACCAGGTTCTGAGATTTGGATAACGTAAAATCGTTTGGATAAAACTTGCCTGAATTGTCTGCGCAGAGCGCTACTCCGTCAGTAACCCCCTGCGAACAACGCATCACGACCTTGGGATCTTTCCGCTTCGTGGTCAATACTATGTAGGGTAGGTTCCTTTCATCGAGCGCCGCTTCCATCAAAGTGTCGTAGTTGGTCGTTATGATTAGATAATCATTGGTCTTCGAGCTGGCCAGATGATGACACGCAGCCTTTGCAAACAGGCGGTGTGCCTCGGTTGGTATCGCTTTGTCGGAAATCACGCCACTCAGGAGTTCCCAGAGTTTCTTACGGCCGCGCAGTTCCTCATAGTAGCCGGCGATGCTGGTTAATGGCTCTGGTGGGTTAGCAACTCGGGTAACTCGAGCCAACAATTGCAGCATCAGCAACTGTTCTTCGTTGGTGGTCGGAAAGACTTCATTCTGGAATAAAGTGCGCAGACCGTCGGCAATGCGAGCCAGGCTCGTATACTTAGATCTGAGACTGAACAGTTGAGCTAATTCGCCTGCGGTGGGTGGATACTCGTTATTCTGCAGTTGGGTAAGAAAATCCGCAGACGATTCGGGAGGAGCTTGTACTTCAGCAAAATCGATCAAGTAAGCGAGCTTGATCGCCATCGCCACCAAGGTCTTTCCTTTGCTGCTGAGATCAAAGCTTGCGAGTGCCGTGTCAATCGCAGCCTTGTCCGGCGCTTTTGGTTTGGCGTCCGAAGGCGTGTCCCACCTTCGACCAGAAATCGAGACGCCGGCTCCCAGAAACGGGACAAATTGCTGTCCGTCTTCCATCGACTTGGGAAAGAGATCGAGGGCCAGCTCCTCGTAGGGAATCTCATCACCTTTTAGGACACTTAGAGGCATAAGCAGTCATTCGAGAACAACAAGAGCTTTGCGGTGAAGCCGAAACCACGGATCACGACTGGGCAGATCAATAGCGTAGCCGCACTCAACCGTCAACACATTTCTGCAGGCTGACGCTTACGCGCTGATCTAATCTCCTGGCGATCTAAACTCCACTTATGGGCCGCTAAGTCCGGATCTCGGAGTTCCCTACTTTACCGATGTGGTCAATGAAGTCGATGTCGACGCGTGGCCCTTGATCTTGAGCAGCGCGAAGGGTGTGACCGCCGGAATAATTCGGATCATCACCCTTGTGCTTGTCGAGTCACTTGACAGGAACTGCGAGCGGCTTCATGGGAAAGCCGTAGGGAAACAACCATTGTCGATGCAAACAGCGTTGACACCCTCCTGCTTCTGGTAGACGCGGCGAGATGTTCGTGGGCTCAAACCCAACCGTAAATCTCACTCCGGAACGGTTGCGAGCGTAGAGACCCCGGCGTCGGCGCCGTTTCACTTCAGTGGTGTTAGAAATCAACCACGATCGTGCCGTCGAAGCCGCACGTGTCCACGCTGAACCAGACTTTCTTGCTCACCTCATGACCCGCTATCTTCACCTCAACCTTTAGCTGGTATACACCAGGGCGCAGTTGACCGTCATTGGTGAGCGCGCCGTATTCACGATGGAATTGAAAGCTTGCGCAGGAGGTGCCTGGCGTAGCTGTGACTGTTTGTAAGGGCACGTTCTTGACCTCGTCGATCTCTTTTTTCAGGGCAAGAAATCCAAACAAACGCTTCAACTCAATCTCGTGCACCACGGCCATCGGCACTCCGCCTTGAGTTACCAGCACACGCGCGCCGGTGCGAGTTCCCTCTCCGCAGAGATTTCGTGTTTGCGTGCTGGTAGCGCCAGTCCCGGGATTACTCACGAACGTAACCGAGATGTTCCCAGTTCTTTCCCGAGCAAGAGCATTTGGACCGAATAACACGTTGAGATCCCCAGAGCCTACCTGGTGGCCTGGCTGCAAAGTAACCGGGAAGGCTGGCACGCCGGTGAGTGAGTAGTCTCCCGGATTGAGGCCGCCAATAGCCACATTCGTAATCGTCAAATCACAAGTCCCCGTATTCGAGATTACGAATGGCTTTCGTGAGTGACAATTTCCAATGCTCTGGATAACGGTTGGGTTAAAGGTGAGATCCGGTGAAAGACCCAACGACCCTGCCTCACTCTGCGCAGTCGCTGAAACATCCAGCGTTGGATTAGTTGGATCATTGCTCGTGATCCTCAGAATCGTTGATTGAAGCCCAACGGCTGCCGGAGTGAAAGTTACCTGGAATGGGAAACACGATCCGGGAGCTATTACAACTGGAAATCCACCGGACGGTGTCGTAACCGCGAACTGAGGATTTGTGGACGAGATTCCGTTGATGAAGAGACTTGCACTGCCGGTGTTGCACACATTCAGTGACGCTAGTCCCACGGTTCCCGCACACGTGCGACTGAATGTTACTGAGGAGGGCACTTGTAACTGGGGGGTGGTTCCGACAAACGGATAGCTGATTCTCCACACTCCTCTTCCCTGGGTGCCAATGTAAGCATTCACGGTGGCGCCTTCATGATCGAAGTAAGCGAAACGTGGCCGCGGTATGTGCGGATTGGCCGTCCCTCCTGAATTATCTGTAATCACGGTCCAACGAGCACCCTGATCAAAGCTCACGAAGATTCCCGCGTCCGCGCCACCGGCCAGTAAAGTGTTTCTATCCTGAGGATCGAAAGCTACCAGGGTCGGCTGGACGTATCCATTAAAGCCAGTGAAGTCGGTTGGGCCGCTCGTATTGCGGTATCGATACGTCCCGCTACCGGTCATCAAGTTGTCCAGGGCCGATAGAGTTGTCCAGGATCCTCCTCCGTTGGTCGAGACCACCATGTGGATCGTCGAGCCATTTATGTGGGAGGCAAATAGATGATTTGGATCGTTAGGGTCGACCGTGAGGATGCCAAATCCTCCCGTTCCGCCTGGTGGGTTTACTTGTTCCCAACTGTCGGTAGGGTTGGTTCCCGTAAATCGCCAGAATCTGGCAGGTCCAGTACTCGAGCAATCGTCTCCCTGGACGAAAAATGTGGGACTGGCAGCCGAGCCCGCTGCCTCGATGCCGCAACTATTCGGAGGAGTGGTTGCAGCACCAAGTTGAGTCCATGCTACTGGGCTTCCTCCAATGTTGTTCGTGATAAAGATGCCGCTACTTGTCAGAATTACCTGCCGATTTGGTCCAAAGCGGTCCGTGATGTCGGGAGCAGCGAATCCGGGCAGGCCTCCCGGAGGATAAGTATTCAATTCGCCTCCGCCCGTCATTCCGGGATTTCGAATAAACAACCGATTCGCCGGCGCGGGACTGAAACAACAGATGGTGTAAAGGACGCGGACATTGTCGGCACTATCATCGAATCCGTCACAACAATCTCTATTAGCCCAAGTCGGTGGCGAAGCGCCTGCATCCGTCGAAGCAAACGATCCGTTGTCCTGGCATCCGAAATATAAGTCCTCAGGCGTCACTCCTGCTCGCGTAGTTCCGCTCATCGAGAAGAGCCACAATCCATGAGGTGTAACATTGGGTTGTTCCCAAAGCGGATTGTTACAACCGGGACTCGTAGTGCGTGTATTCATAAAGACGCCGCCATCCGATGACATCAGTACGGGACAGCGGTCAGTTGTTGCCCCGGTGTCGAAAACAAGATCACCGGTATCGTCATGTGCACCTGCTCCCCGAGTGAATCCTCCGGCCCAGCCGCCCGAGGCGGGACAGCGAGCCGCGCCTCCTGGCGCTGGCGAGGCCGGTGTCGTGCAATCGGCCCGATGTATCGAAACATCTCCAAACCACAAATTGAATGCAGACCCGGCGCGTTTGTTGGTCACTACGAACGGAATACGGCCCTGAGGTGAGGGATTGACAAAGTTTGTATTCCACGTTCCTCCGCCATTGTCAGTTTCAAAAATGGTCCCGCCCGCAACCGCGAACAGCACGTAAGCTTCATCGGGCGAAGCGGCGATAGAGCACTGGCCGGAAGGTAAAGCGATTCCCGTCGCGGTGGTCCATGTCAAACCGCCATTAGTGGATCGCCTGTGCCCGTCGTCACCGCAGAGATCGATAATTCCAGCGTGATGGACGACGACGTCCCAAATGTCATCCGCAGGATTCGTCGGTGTTGGATCAACATATCTCCAATTGACTCCACCGTCGTTGCTGATTGCTAAACCACAATTTGTCCCGATGTACACGTTCAGTGGGTTAGCGGGATCCACGCTAATTCCGTAGGCCGCCGGTTCGTTTCGCCGGGCAGTGGTAAGACAGCGACCCGCTGGAGGCAAGGCGCTGGCGGGGTGAGTCCAGGTGATACCGCCGTTCGTGCTCACGTTAATTCCGGATCGGCTTACCACTCTTCCGTCATAGAACGAGGTGGCGAAGACACGATTCGAATCTCCCGGGCTGACTTCAACATCCCACGTCACCGTAGGCATGTGATTATTCAGACGCGTCCAGGTAAGAGCGCCGTCCACAGTTTTGTGGAGTCCACCCCATTCGCTGGCCGCGTAAAAAACCTGATTGTTGCCAGGATCGCTTGCCAGTCCATTCACACGACCTCCTGAGGCCCCATCCGGATCGGACGGGTCGAGCGTCGACTGGTTCGGATTAATCTCGCGAATAGTGATTTGAGCAAGAGCCGTTGAAGCAAATGCGAGGATCAATATGGCGAACGCTGACGACAACATTTTGAGACTGCGAGTTTTTGGGGAGCAAAGTGTGAGCATGATTTACCTCTCTATGCGCTTTGTAAGGGCGCGTGGTCTGCTACTATTGCGAGGCGTAGCTGCTGGGAAAAAAAAGACCCGTTTCCGTGATGGATCGCTTACGGTTTTTGGCCTGGTTGCATATCAGCCGGACAGACTGGCGCTTTGCATCTCACTGCTCCGCCAGCGACTAATCGATTACTGCCAGAGACCACTCGCCAAAAATAGTTTAAGCCCGGCTCCAGTCCTTCTATCTGAATAGTGGCCATCCCGGGACGCGTACTCAAACTAGCGGAGTCGACGACCACCAACTTTTTGAGGGCGGGTGGAAGGCGATCATCCTGAGCGGTGTTCCTCGTGGTCAGTGCTGCGCTCTGGCCTTGCGACGCTCCCACCGAAACATAGACGCCCTTGGCGAATCCGTCTTTGTAAACTGTGACTTCGACTCGTTCGGCCGCGAGACTTGCCTGGGAGGCCCGCCAGACCAACTCCATCACCGGAGTGCGAAGTTTATCCGGGCTGCAAAAAGTTCGGCATTCAAAGTTCGGCGCGGGAGCGGGCGTTTGTCGAAAACGCCGGCGCGTCTGGCCCGAGGTGGCGGCGGCCAGGAATAGAAACAGGAAAAGAAACGTTAAGATTGTAAATGCGCGAGATTTCTTAATCATGAGGTCCCCTCCGTGCTGAACTCTAGCTGCTCAGTTTGAAGGGCGAGGCGCAGCCAGAGTTGCTTTTTTGGTGACAACAATTCCATTCTTGAAGCTGTCAATCCCGTTCAGTAACGGCCCAGCCAAAATGATCTTCCATGAGGTGGCTCTTTTTTAGCGGAAGAGCCTATCTCCGCGACCACCAAGTGGGTCAGTCAAACCGAGATAAGTGTGAGTGCCTTCGCCGCTGCCAAAAGAGACGTAGAAGCGAAAGGCGACATCCTCGAGCCGTCGTTGCACAAATACAAGTCCCAGCCCGTAAGTGTGGCGCAAGCGGCCGACATCCAGTCGGCTGATGGCCGGCGCAACTTTTCCTGTGTCATAGAAAGCGATGAAATCGATAGGTCCTTTTAGGTTTCGCAGGTACTCCAACTGCAGCAGCAGCAGATCACGATCGCGAAAGCGGTAATCGCGAAAGCCGCGCAATGTGTCGGCGCCCCTGATGTTTGAGCCACCAAGAGTCTGCATCAGGTAGAACGGAACCCGCTGTCCGGAGCTGGTATCGCTGAAGGACAGTCGACCACGGACGCGGAACTCGTTCTTGCCGTCCTTGCCGAAAGGAAATTTGTTGCTCAGGTCGGCATCGAATCGCCGGAACGAATACTTATGATCTCGACCGTCCCGATAGTAATGGAAGAAAAATTTGTAACTCAACTTGCGCGATTCAGGCTCGCCTGATGAATGCAGCTCGGCAAAGCCGGCCAAATGAAGAAAGTTTGGCTGAGACGCTATGCCCGGCGCACTCGTGTTGGAATAGACCCGTTCCACTGAACGGATCGTTGGGTTCTTGATCGTGATAATACGAGGAAAGATACCTTCTATGGCTCCGCCGATGTCGAGCACAGGCGCAACCGGTTTTACGATATCGAAACCGGCGGCTGCCTCGCGATAATGAAAGACTGCGCGGTCCTGCTCTCTGCTATTTGGCCCGATCCCGAAAAAATCCAGGCGCGGCATATCCTTCACCACAGCATAGAAATTCATCCTCATCTTATCGACGATGTCGGTGTTGCTGTTGGGCGTGGAATCGATGAGTCTTACATTAGTGTCGAGCTCCCAATATTTCTTGATGGATACACGCGCTGAGGCGCCGTAGTTGACTCGCCATCTTTGGTTCTTGTCTCCACCGTTATAGCCAACTCCTACTGTGGTTCCACTGCCCGGAGCTACTGATCCGTTAACCAGACGGAACCCGCGGTTGGACGTAATCTTCTTGTAAAAGTCGACGAGCTTATTCAGGCCTGCCGGCATACCAGCAGCGGGAGTCGGACTCGGCGTGGGTTCTCCCGGCAGTTGGGCCTGGGCTGCAACGCTGCAACAAAGGAGTGCCAGGCAAAGAACAAAGCCATAACTGGCCCACCGGCTACCGGCAAACAATTTCATCGGACGGCGCTTGGTTACATCGGAGAGGTCGGTTTCGATAAGCAGTTCATTTTTTGGTGAGACACAACTCATTTTATCCTCCAGAGTTTACTTCCAACTCGTTAACTCAATTTCAAGACGTCCCCTTACTTCTTTTTGCCCGGTTTTTTTCCAGCCGGCTTCTTAGCTTTCGCCGTCGACGAGGTTTTCTTCTTGCCGCCACTTCTGCTTTTCGCGATTGCCTTTCTTATTTTTTCAAGGTACTGAGCGGCGTCGAGCTCGGTCGCGATCGCACTAACCGAAAATTTCACGTCTTTTACCGCCTGCAAACGGGTGTTCATTTGGAAATTTAGTACCCGATCGACCATCGCCTGTTGAAAATCGTTCAGCGGTTCGTTCGCGGTCGGCGCCGACGTGTTAGAGACAGGAATTGGGGTTGATCCGAGCGCCAGGCCCGTGGGCGTCGACGCCGGCTTCGGGATTTTGACCTTGTCCGTTCGCGGCGCACTCAGAGAAAGGACGTTCTCAAAAGTATTGGCGTTCCGATCGCGTTCCGTCAGAAACGAATTCGGAAAGTCTGCGATGAAGAGTTTGCGCGCGGTGGCGATGATAGAGGTGTGATCGAACTTGGTGTGCACAATTGTGCGCGGGGGAATAAACGGCGAAACCAATACCGCCGGCACTCGAATACCCAGCCGTTTGAAGTCAAATTCCAATGTATTAGCGGGTTGATCTCCCGGATCCACCGTCGCCGGTGGCGGCACATGATCGGGCAGGCCGCCATGTTCGTCGTAAGTGATAACCAGCAGCGTGCTTTCCCAGCCAGCCTGGTTGCTGCGGATCGCCTCGTAAACTTTCTTGATGAGGTTGTCACCCTCCAGCACATTATGGTCGGGATGTTGATCGGAGGGCAGGACGACATTTGTCGGCGTCGAACGGTCATTGAAACGCGGCTCAATGAAGCTGTAGGCCGGCAGTTTGTTCTTCTTGGCATCTTTAAGAAAGTCATCGAAGAAAAACAGAAATTTTCTGGCATTCAGTTGAATGAATTTTACTGCCTGGCCCATCGACATGTCCGTAAAGTAAATCTTGGACGACACGTTGTTGGCATCGAGTTTCTCGAAAATCGTCTTGAGCCCCAGGAAATTAGGGTTCATATTGACGCGGCCCAGTGACGTGGCGGCAAACGCAAAAGCTCGATTCGGCAGCGTCGGACCCGGTACTGACGCAAACCAACGATCGCAAAGTGCATACTCCTGCGCTAGTGTCTTCAGAGCCGGCAACCGGCTGGGGTCGAAACAGCGCATGATGTTATGAGACCTGGCAACGTTGTTGGTCTTGGCCTGGTAGGCTTTGACAAAGCCTCTCATCGTCGGCGTGCCCGTTCCCTGTGAGTTTTCAAAGATCTGTTCATTGACACTCTTGAAGTCGTGTCCGGGATCATCCTTGAGGTCGCCCTGGTACTGCGCATCCTGCGAGACGCGTACTTCCACTCCGTCAATATCGGGATTGGTCTCGGTGCCATCGAGCCCATCGATTGCGTAGGTGGGGCTCTTGAGGAATCCAAGTGCGTGATCGAACGAACGGTTCTCCATCATGAGAACTACAAGATGCTTAATGTTTGCCGGCATAGTTTTCTCTTTCGGTGTGGTAAGTGATGAACTTCTTACTCCGCAGTTGGGGAAGGAGGCTTGCTACAAGAGAAGGCTTGCTTGATAGTCGAAGCTTTCGGTGAAGCGTAAGGGGCCTCTTACCCGATTTCAGGCTGATGTGAGATAGATGCACTTCGCAGGATCTGGGGATCAGCCCGTTAATAACCTGTGACTCGCGCACGATATTCCTAATTGGTGATGGCGTCAATATCTTTTTTGAGCCGATTGAAGTCTTCTGTGCCATCGTTTCAACCTGAGACTTGGTCCAAGTTCTTTATCTGCGGTTCTTTGTATGTCTCATTTGAGAATGACGTAAGGCTTGAAAGTATTTCAAGGATCGCTTCTTAGGTAGAAGATTTTTCGGATTGGTAGACTCGGGGGACGCGAGAGCTGATGCCGCAGGTGAGTTCGTATGAGATGGTGCCGGCGATCTTTGCCACGTCTTCTGCAGCCACGGCTAGCTCGCCGTCAGGGCCCATCAGCGTCACGACGTCACCGACGGCGACGCCGGCAACGTTAGTAACATCAATCAAAGTCAGGTCCATTGAGACACGGCCGATAACGGAGGCGTACGAACCGCGCACGATCACGCGGCCGCGGTTTGAGAGACCGCGCATGTAACCATCGTGATATCCGATTGGAAGAGTTGCGACCAAAGTTCGGCGGGAAGCTTCAAACGTACAGCCGTAACCGAGTGTTTCGCCGGGCGGCACCCACTTTAAGAGGCTGATTTGTGAGCGCAAGGACATCACCGGTTTGAAGGGCTCGTGATGCTGATGCGTAGGATCCAACACGTCGCGCCAGAGTCCGTAGAGCACGCCTCCGGGACGAACCATCGTGCCTCGCGCCGACGGCTGATCGAAAACGCCGGCTGAGTTCGACAGATGAAGATGTTCAGGAGTGAAGCCTCGCTCGCGAAAAAGCGCAACTGCAGATTCAAACCGGTTCACCTGCTTATTGGTGAGTGATTCGCAGCTGTGCTCGTCAGCAGCGGCGAAATGAGTCATCAAGCCATCAATGCGAATGTTTTTGAATCGACTAAGCGCGGACACGAAATCATCGAGCTCATCGAACCGAACCCCGAGCCGGCCCATACCGGTGTCAATCTTCAAATGCACATCAGCCACGACACGGGCCGCTCCCGCAGCGCGATCCAAACTCTCGAGCGTCTCGAGGCGATAAATTAACGGCACGAGGCGATGCTGAATGCAGGCCAGCTCCTGGCCGCTCCAAACGCCACTCAAGCACAGAATCGGCTGCTCAATCCCGGCGGCTCTGAGCTCAATGCCCTCCTCCGGAGTCGCGACGCCAAACCAGTCGGCGCCTTCGCGAGCTAACCTTCGAGCGCATTCTACCGAACCGTGCCCATAAGCGTTGGCCTTCACGACGCCCATGACTTTCACGCCGGCGCCGACCTGGTTACGCACAATCCCAAAGTTGTGCGCCAGCGCATCCAGATTGATTTCAGCCCAAGTCGGCCGCTGCCCGGCGGAAGTGACTTTTTTATTGTTCGCTATTTCCGTCATATCGAAGGGTGTTTCAAGCCATTACATTGAATGTCGCAGTGTAACCTTCGCCCTATGGGCACTCAAGCTGCTTGCAGGCCTCTCCACCAGTGCAGGTAGTGCTCTAATTTTGGAGTGCGCCGACCTGTCGGCGCTTTCGTCGCTGCGACCTGTCGCAGCAAGTTGTCGAAAACAGCCTATTATCAAAGCTCGCGGCGTCGAGCCGCCGGCGGGCGAAAGTGATGACAGGTCATCGCACTCCAAATTAGGGTATCTACCTAAACGCGCGTTCTTAGACATCCGGGGATTGTGCGTTATTATTCGGTGCTCAGCTTCGCTTCCTTGCTCAGCTGCTATTACAGATTTCGCCGATGAAACTGGCTAACAAAATGCAATCTGACGCGTCGGGTGTGGACGTTTTGTTGCTGCCATTTCTCGAAGCCACAACTCCTGAGGACGAGGCGGACAGACTGACCCACCTCGTAAACGAATACATTAGTCCACTCGTTAGACAAGTAGTAACCCACCGGCTGCAAGTCAATCGCAATCAGGCTGGAGCAAGTAAGCGGAACGAAGATCTTGAAGAAGTGCATCATGAAATCCAGCTAAATTTGCTGAAACGTCTTTATGACTTAAAGAGCAGCCCGGTTAACAAACCCGTCGTCAATTTGAAAAGTTACGTAGCGGCTGCCGCTCGTAACGCGTGTGACGATTACTTACGACGGCAATATCCACAACGACGACATTTAAGAGATCACATTCGCTACTGTCTGCTCACTCACAAGGAATTGGCGTTGTGGGAGGAAACTGGGAAAGGGTGGCTCTCGGGTCTGCGCGTTTGGCGCAACCCTGGTGCTCCACGACGCGAGCACCACGAATTGTCGGCGAACGGCAACCTGCAACAGTTAATACTAGACCGGTTGGATCATGTTGAAGCGCGGAGCCTGAACTTACCCGGCCTCATCGCCGCGATTCTCCAACTAGCCGGCACGCCGATCGAAATCGATCAACTTACTGGCATCATAGCCAGGTCATACGGTATCGAGGAACATCCGACGGCGTCTCTTGAGAGCGCAACTGAACGCCACTGGCTGCAGCTCGCCAGCGACCAAACAAAGCCCGACGAGTTGATTGAATGTCGTGAGCATCTCGAACGTCTGTGGAACGAAATCTGCCAATTGCCCCGCCGTCAGCGAGTAGCACTCCTTTGTAATCTGAAGGACCAACACGGTATCAATGTAATCACGCTCTTTCCGGCTACTCGCATCGCTAGCTTTGAACAGATCGCCGAAGCGCTTGAGATTCCACCGCCGGAGTTTGAAAACTTGTGGGCCAAACTACCTTTGGACGATCTGAGTCTGGCCCAATATCTCGGAATCAATCGTCAGCAGGTAATCAATCTACGCAGAAACGCGCGCGACAGGTTAATGAGACGTATGAAAGCCTTTGCAAGACAATGATGTTTCAGCAAGGCTGACCCGGTTCGAAGACAAACGGAAGTCTAAAGACCCTTATGTCGGAGCATCCATCACCCCAACAATTAGCCCAATACCAGCAGCGGGCATTGCCTCCGGATCTCTTTCTGTCGATTCACCGCCACCTCGCCCTGTGTGCGGATTGCCTGGAGCAATGCGATGCAGCGAGCCGGCTAAAGGAAGACTATGCGATTCTGCTCGCCGCTGTATCCCCGGATCCAAGTGAAGCGGCTTACCATCCTGCGCATGCTGAATTGGCTGGGTACGTCCAAAAGAATTCAGACTCTGTAACCACTGAGTTGGTTGAAAGTCACCTCGAGGTTTGCGATGAATGCACCCGGGAGCTGGCAACTTTAAACGCCTCGGCTTTGAGCAACACACCAGCATCGGCCGTTCAGATGGCGAGCCCCCAAGTGGGCTTCTTGTCATCCATTAGTTGGCCGCTGAGACTGGCTGCTGTCCTGCTGTTAATGTTGGGAGCGCTCGCCGCGGTCTTATTCTTCATGCGTACCACGCAGCGCCAGCCGCCCGCTCGAATCGAGCGCGCGAACGTTCCCTCAAGCTCGCCAGAGATCCTGGCGAATCAAAATGCAACCAGCACCGCACCGGATCAACCTGCCAAAATGAGCACGACTGACCAGTTCGCCGACAAACAGATCACGAATCCCGAAGCTGATATTCCTGACTATTTGTCGTCACCGTCACGTCAGGCCATCCTCTCGGCCATCACCACACAAAGACTCGAGAAACCCAGGGTTCTGGCAGATTTGACTGGAACCATCGGCAATCTGCTGAGTGAGAAGGTTGAGGGACACCCATTTCACTTGATAGGCCCAATCGCGCGTGTAGTTCAAGAGCAACGGCCAACGTTTCGTTGGCAACAACTCGCCGGCGCCACTGGTTATGAAGTGACCATCGCCGACGAAAAACTCGATGAGGTAGCAACGAGCCCGAGACTCACAACTACGGAGTGGCGATCGGTGATCACACTTAAGCCCGGCGCAACCTATTCGTGGCAGGTCACCGCATTCAAGGATGGACAACGCATTACTTCTCCGAGACTGCCGGCGCCACAAGCGAAGTTTAGAATTCTGGACGGGAAACACAGCGAAGAGCTGAGGCGGCTGAAACGTGAGCAGCCCGGTTACCATCTGGGTTTGGGTGTGCTTTACACGCAGGCCGGATTGCTGGAAGACGCAGAGCGAGAATTTCAGGCTCTATCACGGGACCGGTCTCACTCAGCGATTGCAGAAAAGTTGCTGAGGAGCGTGCGCTCGATGAAAGAGTGAAAGCGGTGCTGTCTAATGGAGCGCAGGCGCCCCTGCATGCCAAACGTTGAACGCCACTTCCCGGCGTTGAATCTCACTTGGCTTTAAGGCAGGGACCTGCGCTCCATTGACCGCCTGGTAGGTTCCAACTTACGGCTGACCGAACCTCTGCCGATAATCTCCTGAACTCATAAACGCATCAATCAGGTGGTTGATACCGTTTTGATTCGCCGGAATGCCGTAGCTGTTCAGGTCATTCAACCAAAATTGGAATCCCGGATCGGAGTCAGGTACAGAGCGCCGCAAGTAAACCTCATAGCACTTGTGTACGAACTGTGCGTTGTCGGTAAGTTGGTTACCGCCGCCTGTGAAAAGCGATGGAAAGGCAGCGACCCAGAAAGCACGCGAAACGTCGATGCGCTTTTGGTGAGTGCAGGCGTTGTTGTCGTTGAAACCTGTCCCGCAGGTGCCTGTGATGTTGCCCGTCCAGAAGTTTAATCCACCTTCGTCAGGTTCAGGTTGGCTCACGAGGAAGTCCTGGTAATGCTGCCAGACGAAAAACCGTTGGTTGTCAATCGGATTGGTCGTCGTGGGCAGCGAGCCGCTGAAAAGCAGTCGATTCGCTGTCCCTCCAGGGAGGCCACTCAGCTTACTTAGGCTCGCATTGCTCTTGATGAGTTGAGTCACTCGATCCGGACAGGTCGAGACGGCCCCGCCGGATGTCGTCGCGATTCCTTGCTTTGGGTTTGCAGCGCAGTTGGCCATGCCGGCGCGACCTTGTAGATACAAGGCCACATCCCCGGCGCCATGCGGCGATGCCATGGACGTTCCCGAAAGAATTATGGTGGCGGTATTACTCGAGTTGGTTGCAGAGAGGACGTCAACGCCGGGCGCAAAGATATCCACGACAGGCCCAAAGTTTGAGAAGGATGCCTTTGCGTCATTAATGTCCGAAGCCCCTGCGGTTAATGCCGCCTGAACGTGAGCCGGAGTGTCATTTCCAGCATCGTAGCCGTTGTTTCCTGCGGAAATCGCGTAGGTCACACCGGCGTTGATGGAATTTGTCACCGCATTGTCCATTGCGGGTCCAATGGATACGAACGATCCGCCAAGACTCATGTTGGCTACCACAGGAACAGAAGGATTCGCGTTATGAGCATTGGTAACAAAATCGACTCCGGCAACGACGGCGGAAATCGGACAACTGCCGCCACTATTACAAACTTTGACTGAGCGGATAGTCACGCCTTTAGCAACACCGTATGTGGCGCCACCGATGGTTCCGGCCACGTGAGTGCCGTGTCCAACCGAATGGCAGTCGTTGTTGCCGCCGCCGTCACAGAACTCCGCGCCAATAAAATTGGCAGCGATAGCCGCGCGCCCGCCAAAATCCACATGCGTGGCTCGAATGCCGGTATCAATTACATATGCGGTGACGCCTGAACCGGTAGCGTTATACACATACTGATTGTTCAGAGGCAGGGACGTCTGGTCGATCCGATCCAACCCCCACGGCGGGTTGAACTGCACCGTAGACACGTAGAGTACTCCTTCCTGTTCCACCCACTTGACCTGAGAGTCTCGACTCAAAGCGATGGCCGACCTTTCACCGGCGATCTCGATGGAAAACCCTTTTAGAGCACTCTCGTAAGTAAAACCGACTTTCCCGCCGTACTGTAGCGCGAGATTCTCGGCCGCTGACCGGACATCGAATGGCGCCTTATCGGAGTCGGCTTGATCGTTCAGTACCACGATGTAACTATTCGGAATAGAGTTCGCCACTCTAATGAATTTGGCCTGCGGTTCCAGAGAGGTTTGCGATGGTGTCGAGCCAGCAGTCCTGTGCGGCGAAGACTCAGGAGGATACTCTGGCGTTTTACCTGCAGTCAGCAGCGGGAGTAACACGAGCGCGACGATGCTGACAGCGACGATACAATGTTTGGTCCTTTTCACGATGATCTCCTTTTCTAAAGCTAAACCACCGCAGCTTCGGCGTGACGATCAATCACGAAGGATTTCGCGCCGAAGTACGGCAGCACGTTCTTGTCAAGAAAGCCCACCCATGCGTCTTAACGCGGGGTTAGGCTCGTTTTTTGATCAACGGATGTCGGGCTACGGAAACAGAAAGCTACGCCAATTCTCACAAGGGGGAGGTCTGGAATTCGTTCTCAGGGGAAGAGCTGCTGCTACCGAGTGTCCTGCTGGAGTAACTAGACGCGAAGAATTCCGTTTTATTGCCGCCGCCAGAAAAAGTTTTTTCGTCGTTCGACTCGGGAAAAGATTCCTGTTGCACAGCGCTGACGAGAAGCCAATAATGAAACCACCGGAGACTGCACTCAGCCCAGGGCAGAAACTCATACCCATTGATTGAGCTCCACCCGAAGTCTCGACCTGGTAAGCAAAGAGGCCGTCTTTCCCTGTATAGATGCATTGACACACGGGACTGCAATTGGTGACGGGTGGATAAGTAACTGATGACTGCTCGGCCGACTTGAGAGGGGGGAAGCACCATGACATTCACAAGCCAACCAAAGAGAAGCCTCATAGCATTGTTTGTTCTTAGCTGTTTGCTCATCTGGCTGCCTGTTAACGCAAGAGCCCAGAATGATGATCAGGCGGCAGTGCGGCGCGTCGTCGAGCAACTGTTCGCAGCCCTCCAACGTGAAGACCTGGCAGGTGTGATGGCGTTGTGGAGCGAGAAGTCGCCTGATCTAAATGCCAACAGAGAGAGCATGCAACAGACTTTCGCAAATTATCGCAGCGTCGAAGTGAAGAGCCTCAACCTGAACAAGATTACGATCGAAGCGGATACGGCAATCGTGCAGTTGATCGCCGAATTAAATGTACTGAAAGAACAGGCAGGAGCGTCAGCAACTTCCCTGCAAGCGCGGCGGACGATACAGATGACCAGGGAGAATGGGACCTGGAAAGTCTGGCGATATACGACGGCTGAGGAGGAATTGGCCGCCGCTCTGACCGCGACCAAGACGCCGGAAGAGGGCGCGGCGCTCTTAGCTGCACAACCGGAGCTGATGACCACGGATCTGGTAAATGCCCTGGTCAAACAGGTGAAGCAACTTTCAAGTCCGGCCAAATCTGTTCAGGCCATGCTCGTCTGCGATCTATTGATGGGTGTGGCGCAACGGATCACAGACAAGAAAGGGATTGCCGTTGCGTTACTTCTAAAGGGCGACATTTATCGAGGACGAGGTGATTACAAGCAAGCCAAGGAACAATACGACCAGAGCTTGAAGCTGGCCGATGAAATCGGGGACAAAGTCACCCTGGCGGACGTGTTTTCCAGTCTGGGGACCAACTACATGAGGCAAGGCAACTATCCACCTGCCCTGGATTTTCTTCAGCGTGCTTTGCGCCTGAGAGAAGAGCTGGGAGACAAGGTGACTGTTGCTCGTGAATTGAGAAACGTAGGGAATATCTATCTACTGCAGGGCGACAATCTAAAGGCCCTTGAGATTCTTCAGCGGAGCCTGAAGCTGTCCGATGAGCTGGGCAACAAGGCGAGTTCTTCTGCCACCCTGCTTAGCATCGGTATTATCTACTACTCACAGGGAAACTACCCGCAAGCCCTGGAATACTTTCAACAGAGTCTGAAAATCAAGCGGGAGATCGGTGACCAGGCAGGCGTCGCGCGTGCTTTGAGCAACATCGGATCTATCTACGGTTTGCAGGGTGAGTACGTCCAGTCGCTCAATTATTTACAGCAGACATTGAAAATTAGAGAGGAGCTGGGAGACAAGCCCGGCACCCTTGAGGTCTTGCACAATATCGGCGTTACCTATTTTTTGCAGGGAGACTACGCGAAGGCGATAAGCTACGATCAAAGGGTGTTAAAGCTGGCCGAAGAGATGGGTAATAGCCATCTCCTGGCCAGCATCTTTCAGAATTTCGCTGATTGCTATCTGCGACTTGGCCAATACGAGGCAGCCCTCGAAAATGCCGACCGCGCGGCGGCGCTGGCCACTCAATCCGGCGCCCCTGGAATCTTAGGGACCGCCCGGACCGCCGCCGGCAGCGCCCACCTGGCACTGAACCAGCCTGAGCAAGCGCGTCAGGATTTCCTGGAAGCAATTGTCACGATTGAAAGGCTGCGTGGCCAGGTCGTCGGCGGCGAACAGGAGAGACAACTTTTCTTTGAGAATAAGATTGCTCCTTACCAGGGAATGATCGACCTGTCGTTGTCGCAGAATAATCCTGCACAGGCTCTGAGTTATGCGGAACGCGCTAAAGGGCGCGTGCTACTCGATGTCTTAAGTAGTGGACGGGCCGAGGTCACCAAGGCCATGACGAGTAATGAACTCGAGCGCGATCGCGCACTCGCCGCCCAGATAACCTCACTCAATACTCAATTGGCCGGCCTGAAGCAAAGCAAACCGACCGAGGCGCAACTGACTGAAATCACAGCGCAGTTGGACAAAGCGCGTCTTGAGTACGAAGCCTTTCAGGTGAGCCTTTATGCGGCGCACCCTGAACTCAAGGTGAAGCGCGGCCAAACTCCATTGCTCACGTTTGACGAAGTAGCCGCGCTGTTGCCGAACCGCCAAACGGCCATCCTTGAATACGTCGTGACAGAAGATAAGACTTACCTGTTTGTGCTGAGAAAAGCTGTCCCTACAGACGCAAGAAATAAAACGCCGATTGAGCTAACGGTGCACACGATAAATATCAAGAGCAAAGAGCTGTCGGAATTGTCAGAGGCTTTTCACCAAAACGTCGCCGAGCGCAACTTAACCGTTAAGACGCCAGCACGAAAACTCTACGACTTGCTTGTTAAGCCGGCGGAGGGAGAGCTGCACGACGTGCGGAGGCTATGCATCGTGCCCGACGGTGCGTTGTGGAACCTGCCATTTCAAGCCTTGCACCAGGGAACGAGAGGTTACCTCCTGGAACAGTACGCTCTGTTTTACGCGCCCTCGCTCAGCGTGCTCCGTGAGATGGGAAGAAGGGCGGAGGCGCTGAGTGCCGCGCATCACCTGCGCTCCGCCGCTACACGCCGGACGGCGCCACAGCCTGCCGGTAGCAAGAACGCTCAGCCGGTGCTGCTGGCCCTGGGTAACCCCAAGTTGAGCGGAGAAACGATTGCGAAAGTCCACATCGTTCGCCGGGACGAGCCACTCAGCCCGTTGCCGGATGCGGAAAAGGAGGTCAACTTTCTGGGCCGACTTTACGGGCCCGACAACAGTAGAGTGCTGATTGGCGAACAAGCGCAGGAAGCGACGGTGAAAGCGGAAGCAGGTAAGTATGAAGTCCTTCACTTTGCTAGCCATGCTGTACTCGACGATCGCAATCCTCTTTACTCTCGCATTATCCTTTCGCGCGCCGAAGGAGATGCTCACGAGGATGGACTGCTGGAGGCGTGGGAGATCATGAAGCTCGATCTGGATGCTGAGCTGGCGATATTGTCGGCGTGTCAGACGGCACGCGGGCGGGTGGCGGCCGGCGAGGGAGTGATCGGCATGTCATGGGCGTTGTTCGTCGCCGGCAGCCCGGCGGCTATAGTCAGCCAGTGGAAGGTAGACTCCGCGCGCAGCGCTGAGCTGATGATCGAGTTTCACCGCAACCTGCGGCAAAAGCAGCGCGACAGTAGACTGACATACACCAGGTCCGAGTCGCTACGAAGGGCGTCGTTAAAACTTCTTCACAGCCGATACAACCACCCGGCTTACTGGGCCGCGTTTATCTTGATTGGCGCCGACCGGTGATAGCGCTGAACGTGGGTTAGGTCGCACACCGTTTAGTGATGCCACGGGCTTGCCCCGTGGTCATTCACGATCGCGGCTACTGGAAAGACAGAGTTGAAGAAGCTTTGCCCGAAAAGTCTTAAATCCCACCGGCGGCAGCCGGTGGATAGTTCAAGTTCGACCTACAAAGAGAGGTTGGGATTGGTCCTTTGAATCCCCTCAGCGGCAGCTGAGGGATGTTTCAAGTGCAGCCTCGCTCGCAAGTTTTCAACGGAAATAGGCAGGACTTGAACCATCCACCTGCTCCCGCAGGTGGGATTCAGTAAACAACGACATCAAATATTGGTAGGCTGGACCTGAAGTAACCACCAGCTGCCGCAGGTGGGATT
>Ga0134125_10000574_pt1 | contig 48692 bp, 45 predicted proteins | sample KB31751_FD_96464 | JGI IMG/M metagenome (GOLD analysis project Ga0134125, IMG submission 96464) | Terrestrial soil microbial communities with excess Nitrogen fertilizer from Kellogg Biological Station, Michigan, USA - KB3-175-1 | ecosystem: Environmental > Terrestrial > Soil > Unclassified ... | reverse complement strand
CTCGCGCAGGTCGCCGTAGGCGCCGAAGTCGCGCTCGATCAGCCAGGCGATCCGCTCGCGGATCCAGATCTTCGCCCGCCCCTGGGTCTCCCCCAGCTGCCAATCGGCGCGGCTGCCGTAGTCGCGGCGATCGAAATCTTCGGGGGGCGAGAAATCATGCTCGGCCTTGGTCGCGTAGCCGACCTTGCCCTGGATGCGGGAGAGACGGAAGACACGCACCGCGTCGCGCTCGTGCGAGTGGCCGATCAAGTAGAACTGCCCGCCGCGGAAGACCAGGTGGTAGGGATCGACCTTCCGTTTCGAGGTGTCGCCGCGCTCCATCGTGAAGTAGGTGAACTCGATCGTCTTGCGGCGTGAGATCGCGGTCTCGATCTTCGAGAGGCGCTGCGAGAGGTCGCGACCCCCGGCCGACGCGGTCATCGCCATCTCGACCGGGGCGCGCGTTTCGCTCTCGGTGAGCGGGTTGGGGTGTCCCCAGGCGACCTGCTGCAGGGCGAGGCGCAACGGCTCGGCGTAGGCGAAGCCGCCGTCGGTGAGCAGCAGCAGCGCGGTCGAGAGGGCGGCCAGCTCGGCGTCGTCGAAGGAGATCGCGTCGAGGTAGAAGTTCTCCGGCGGCAGCGAGTAGAGCTCCGCCTCGAAGAACCCCTCTCCCGGCTTCTCCACCCCCAGCTGGATGCCGAGGCTCTCCAGCTCGGCGCGGTCCGCGTAGAAGCGGCGCGCGAAGGCGTCATCGTTCATGTCGCTGTAGCCCTCGACCTCGCGCTTGATCTCGAGGGCCGAAACCGGCCTCCCCTGAGCCATCAGGAACGAGATCAGCGAGAGCTGTCGGATCAGCTTCTCGGTGTCCTTTGCCACGAGTCGCAGGATAGTCTGCGAGCGGCCGATGGCACTCCTGCTTGCGCCGCTTCGCTGGCTTACTTCCTCGATTATCCGGCTGGCGATTTTCGTCGGTGTCCTCGCCGCGCTCTATTTCCTCCTGCTAAAGCCGGCAATCGACAGCGGCGAGCAGAAGGTCCGCCACGGTCTGAACGCGCTCGAGAAGAAAGCCGGCCCGAAGCGCCTCGCCCACTGCATCGAACGCGCCGACGGCGACGTCGAGAAGATGAAGCGCTGCGCGCGGATCTTCTAGGCGAAGCGCCGATCGCGGGTTAGGCTGCGCGCGAGATGGAATTTCTTCAGAACCTCTTCGGCAATCTGAGCAGCGGGATCATCCGCCTCGCGGTCACCGTCGGGATCCTCGCGGCGGTCTACTTCTTCATCGTCAAGCCGGTCCTCCACACGACCGAAAATACGGTCAACAGCACGAATCACACGATCGAAAAGTCCTTCCGACAGACGGGCATCGACACCAAGTCGATCGAAGCGAACGTCAACAAGACGATCGAAGAAGTCAACAACCAGGTGCAGGTGCAGGTCGAACACTCATTCCACGTCGCCAAGGCCCAGGGCGGTGCCGCGAAGACGGAAAAGCTCCTCCACTGCATCCAGCGGGCGCACCAGAACGTCCACCGGATCGAACGCTGCTCGAAGCGCTACCGCTAGCGAGCAGTCGGGGCCGCTCTGTCCCGGCGGCGGCGATAGGTGTCCTCGACCCAGCGGTACGCGGGGCGACGGCGGATCTGGTCGCGAAAGCCTTCGAGGGCGGGCGGCAGCGGCAGGTCCGGCGGCAACGGGCCACCGGGCGGAAGGACGACGAGGCAGGCGAGTGCCGCGGCGGTGAGGTCGGCGACGCTGAAGCGCCCGCCGACCAGATGGACGCCGTCGCCGGCCGAAAGCTCGGCCTCGATCCGGTCGAACGCGGCGAGGATCTCGGCGCCGGCCCGGGCCGCCGCCGCCGCGTCGGCGGCGCCGAACCGGGCGCCCGAGTAGACCCGGGCGTAGGCGGCGAGCAACGGCCTGGCGCGGGAGAGCGGTGGCGGCACCGCGTGCGAGGCGAACTCGCCGAGCAGCTCCGGATCGCTGCTGAGATGATGCAGCGGCAGCAGTCGCACCGCCGGGCCCAGCCCCTCGTCGAAGTACTCCTCGAGCTCGATCGCGCGGCGCCGCTCGCCGGGGTCGGCCGGATAGAGCGGGCGCTCGGGGTGGCGCCGCTCGAGCGCCGCGATCGCCGCGGTCGAGTCGGCGAGGCGCTCGTCGCCGAGCTCGAGGATCGGGAAGGTGGTGGTGGCGCCCCCGCTCCGCCAGAGCGCGATCGGGATGTGAAGTCCCGGCATCGCCGTGCGGCGACGGTGGGGGACCCGCTTGTGGTCGAGCGCCCACCGGACCTTCTCGCTGTAATGCGAAATCGCCAGCTGCCAGAGCAGCGGCCGCGGTCGATCCGAGGCCGGCATCGATCGCCGCGCTAGGCGGCGCGCTGGGAGAACCAGGCCGAGCCGGAGAGGGCCCGGTCGAAGCCCGACCACGACTCGCCCTCGGGAAGCTGGCGCTCGAGCCGGTCGAAGGAGCCGAGCCGGCCGCCGAGGTTGTCGATCATGTGGACGAGGACGGCCTCGCGGGTGGCGGGGACGACGGGCGAGCCATGCTCGAGCTGGCCGTGGTGGCTGAGGATGATGTGGAGGACGCACTGGGCGAGGTGCGGGTCGAAGCCGGGGATGTCCTCGATCGCCCGGCGCACCGTGTAGTAGCCGAGCGGGATCTCGCCCTGCAGCCGGCCGGCGTCGGTGAGGTCGATCGCCAGCGGGTCGTCGTTGTAGGCGAGCAGCTTGCCGATGTCGTGGAGCAAGGCGCCGGTGACGGCGACGTCGCGATCGATGCCGGGGAAGAAGTTGGCCGCCGCGGAGACCGCCTGGGCGACCGACAGCGTGTGCTCGAGCAGCCCGTGCCGGTAGGCCTGGTGGTAGGTCTTCGCCGCCGGGGCGTCGCGGAAGCGCGCCCAGGTCTCGCACTCGGGGGCGAAGAAGAGGTCCAGCAGCTCGCGCAACTCCGCGTTCTGGACCGTCTCCAGCAGGTCGCGCAGGTCGGCCTCCAGCCGCTCGGCGGAGACATCGGAGGGGACGGCGAGGTCGTTCAGCTCGTACTCCCCGTCTTCGGCGGCGCGCAGCTCGGTGATCTTGATCTTCGAGCCCCACCGTTCGGAGGTCTCGAAGATGCCGCTGACGTGGATCGGGGAGCCGGTGGTGCAGAGCGCGTAGCGGATCTCGGCGTCGTCCCAGCAGACCGCCTCGGTGGTCCCGGTGGCGTCGCCGACGGTCATCCGCAGCCACGGCTCGCCGTTGCGCTTGCGTCGCAGCTCGCGGCCGCGGACCGCGTAGACGCCGCGCACCCGCTGGCCGTCCTCGAGGTCGCGGATCGCGATCCGCGCCGCCTCGGTCACCGCCTCCACTTCCACCGGGGCGAACTCCGGCTCACCGGCGAGGAGGCTTTCCATCTGCGTCTGCTCGGCCATCTCCAAACGGAAGGTAGAGAGCGATTCGGACGCAATACCTAACACCTCTCGCCGCCGCCCGCGAGCCTAAAAGTCCCGCAAAAAGCGGTTTTTCGTCCCGCCGACCCGGAGTCCTCCTAGACCGCGGGAATGCGCTCGGAGCAGACGACGTCGGACTTTCCGGCGAGCGATTCCGCAATCTCCAGCCAGCGTCCCGCCCGCTCCCCCGTATCGATCGTTTCGACGATCAGCGGCACGTCCCGCCGCAGCGCCAGCGCCCGGTCCCCGTGCGGAGCGACCTCGCCGCGGAAGCCCCATACCCCGCGCAGAGCGGTGGCGCCCGCGGCTCCCCCGCGGCGCAGCTGGTGGATGAACTCGAGGTAGAGCGGCCGACCGTCGCACCGCGTCGCCTCCGACGTCAGCAGGGTGACCCGCGCGCCGTGGCGACTTTTTGTCGCATGGCGACAATTTCTCGCCACAGCCTCAAACGTCACGAGGTTGGCGACGGTCCCGAGTTCGGCGTGGGCGGCGGTGATCGCCGCGATTTCGCCGACCGCGACCGTGATCGCGGGGACGCCGCGATTCCCCGCGATGAAGCGAGCGCGCCGCCGCTCGCCCTCGAGCACCCCATCGACGCCGAGCAGCACGGTCGCCGACTCGGCGCCATGGCGGTACATCGCGTCGACCGCCCGCAGGTGCGGCGACTCGCCACCCGTCCTCGGCCCCCAGATGGTCACCCGCACCACATCCTCCGGAGACCCGCCCACCGGCACACCCACCCCAGCGGCAGTAGTGGTGGGTGTGCCGGTGGGCGCGAGTCCTGCCACCTCCTCCGCCAGCGCTTCGATCCTTTCCCTCTCCCCCACCGCCACCGCCACGAGCGGCGCGTCTTCCGACAGCGAGAGAAGCCTGTCCGTCCGCATCGCCTGGCTCGCCCCGAACCCCTCGACCCCCCGCAGAAGCGCCGCCGCCCAAACCCCGTGCCGCGCGCAGGCGTCCATCACCGCGACATCGAGGGGTCGATCGCCGCACCGGTCGCGCTCGCCGAAGTGGAACCGCAGCTGCAGCGCCCCACGCCCCGCCTCGCTCACAGCAGCCGCCCGATCCAATGTCCCAAGGCCACGGCCGCCAGCCCCGCCACCAGCGACAGCGCGATGTTCGCCCACAGCACCCGCGCGTCGCCGCCCTCTCCGGCCCGGTGCGACTCCAGCATCCAGGTGGAGAACGTCGTGTAGGTCCCCACCCCACCCCCGGCGAGGATCGTGTAGGCGCTACCGCGCAGCGTCGCGCCGGCGAAGATGCCGAGAACCACCGCGCCGCTGAGGTTCACCGCCAGCGTCCCGATCGGGAAGTCCTCGCCGAGCCAGGAGCCACCCAGTCGCGTCGCCACCGTCGAATCGACGAGGAACCGGGCGATCGCCATCGCACCGCCCAACGCCGCGACCGCCACCCATGCCAACCCGGTCATCGCAGCACCTTCGCGCGGCGGGTCGCCACCGTGCCGAAGTGGACGCAGGCGAAGCCGCCCGCGATCGTCGCCGCCGCGTAGGCGACGGCGAGCGGCAGGTGGCCCGCTTCGAGCATCTCGAAGAGCTCCAGTTGCAGGGTCGAGAACGTCGTCAGCGCGCCACAGACACCGGTCGCCAGGAAGGGCCGGCGGTAGGTCGAGGGCGGCAGGCGCTCACCGAGCCGGGTGACGAACCAGCCGAGCAGCGCGGCGCCGACCATGTTGACGATGAAGGTCGCCCAGGGCCAGGCGTCGACGCCGTGCGGAAATGCCTCGGAAAGACCGACGCGGCCCAGGGCGCCGACCACGCCGCCTACATAGATCGCGGCCAACTCACGGCGATCGAATCGTCTCTGTCTCATTTCCGCAGCAGCCTCCTACCGTCTCGTTTCGACGTCGGTAGGAGCCATCAGCGGTCGCGCCGCGGTTATGGAGCGAGCCCCATCGCTCGGGTCAGGAGGCGAACCTTAGCCGAGGTCGAAGGTGTTGCAGAGGAAACGACTCGAGGAGGCATCAGATGTTGCGGGCGATCGGAAAGCGGCTCACCTACGCGAACGTGATCGCGAGCCTGGCGCTGTTCCTGGCGCTGGGTGGCGGAGCCGTCTACGCGGCGTCACACAAGACGAACAAGGTCGGCACCGGGAAGCTGAAGCAGAACGCGGTGACGGCGGGCAAGATCAAGCCGAACGCGGTCACGCAGACGAAAATCCGCAACAACGCGGTGACCAACGTGAAGCTGCGCGACGGCTCGGTCAACCTGGCGAAAATCGCCGCGGGCACGAACGTGGTCGCCACCGCGACCAGCGTGCCGGTCGCGGTCGACGGGCCGAGCGCCGTCCCGGTCGCCTTCAGCGCCCCCCTCTCCTTCACCCCGGCGGCGGGCAGCGTCTACATGCTGAGCGTCGAAGCGCGCGGCACGAACCTCGCCCGGACCGGCACCGAAACCTGCCGGGTCACGGTCGTGCCGCTGGTCAACGGCGCCGAATGGGGCACCGCGACGCCGCTCGTCCTCAGCGCCTTCGAGCCGACCGGGGAAGCGCCCTCCGGCGTCGTCCCGGCGGCCGGGCTGACCAGCCCGATCGGGCTCACCGCCCCCGGCGTGACCCAGACGATCGGCGCCAAGCTGATCGGCGGCCCGCGCTGCGCCGCGACCGGCTCGGCCACCGTCGCGGTGGCGATCACCCAGCTCAAATAGCTCGGGACCCCCGGTCCGGCGGGGTCGCCCGCCGGACCGGAGTGCCCGCTTCACTAACGTTCTGTAAGTGGAACGGATCGTCGCCTGGCATTTCACCGACCCGGGGTGTCCCTGGGCCTACTCCTCGCGCCCCGCGATCGCGCGGCTGCGCTGGCGCTTCGGCGACCAGCTCGACTGGCGCCTGGTGCTGATCGGCCTCACCGAGAACACCGCGCGCTACGAGGAACTCGGCTACACCCCGGCCCGCATGGCGAGCGGCTGGCGCAAGTTCCAGGAGCGCTTCGGGATGCCCTTCGGCCGCGGCATGAAGCCACGGATGGGCGCCACCACGCGCGCCTGCCGGGCGATCGTCGCCGCCCGCGAAGAGTCTCCCGAGCTCGGCTACGCGGCGCTCCGGGCCCTGCAGCTGATGCAGTTCACCACCACCGACCTGCTCGACGACGACGAGGCGCTGCGCCGCGCCCTCGAGGACGTCGACGGGCTCGACGCGGCGACCGTCGTCGGCCGCATCGAGGACCCCGAGATCGTCGCCGCCTACGAGGCGGACAAGGCCCGCGCGCGCTCCGCCGAGGGGCGCCCGACCCACGTCCAGAACCGCCACTCCGACGCCGGCGGCCCGGTTCGCTACACCGCCCCCTCGGTGGTCTTCGAGGCCGACGAGCGTTGGCTCGAGGTCGGCGGCTTCCAGCCCTTCGAGTCCTACGACACCGCGCTCGCCAACCTCGATCCGTCGCTGGAGCGCCGCCCCGCCCCCGAGCGCGCCGCCGAGGCGGTGCTCGCCTACCCGGTCGGCCTCACCACCGCCGAGGTCGCCTCGATCATGCGCGGCTCCGACCTCCGGGACGCCGACCTGCCGAGCGCCGAGCGGGAACTGCTCGGCGCCGTCGCCGATGGCGAGCTGACCGTCACCCCGGCCGGGTCCGACGCCCTCTGGCGCCCGGCGTCAGTCGTCCGCGAGACCGAACTCGCCGCGGCGGTCGGCGGGAACTAGCTCCAGGAACTCGCGGTGCGCGCCGATGTACTCGGCGACGAACCAGCAGAAGGGGATCACCTCGAGGCCCTCGTCACGGGCGTCGCGCAGCGCCCGCTCGATCATCCGCCCGGCGTGGCCCTGGCCTCTGTGGCCGGCGAAGGTTTCGGTGTGGGTGAAGGAGACGATGCCCGGCTGCTTGACGTAATCGGCGATCGCCACCGTCTCACCGCCAAGCCGCACCTCGTACCGCGACTGCTCCTTGTCGTCGGTGACCTTGTCCTTGCTGCCGGTCACTCGCCGAGCCACTCCGCCACCTGGCCGCCGCCGCGCAGGCCGGAGAGGTCGCCGTCGTCGCGCATCCGTGTCGCCACCGCGGCCATCGCCTCGACGCTCGCCCAGGCGAGCGAGCCGCCGACGCTGACCCGCCGCGCCCCCGCCGCGGCGATCTCGCCGACGCCCAGCGACGGCCGGGCCAGCACGTTGACCGGCAGGCCGACCGCCTCCACCACGGTGCGGATCTCCTCGACGCTCGCCAGCCCGGGCGCGTAGAGGACGTCGGCGCCCGCCGCCTCGTACGCCTGCAACCGGGCGATCGTGTCGTCGAGATCGGGGTTGCCGCGGATGTGGTTCTCGGCTCGCGCCGTCAGCGTGAACTCGAACGGCATCGCCGCGACCACCGCGGCCGTCGCCGCGATCCGCTCCGCCGCCGCGCCGACCTCGTAGATCCCCGCCTCCGCGTCCCAGTCCTCGATCGAGCCGCCGACCGCGCCGACCGCGGCCGCCACTTCGACCGCCCGCGCCGCGTGCTCGGGCGTCGCCCCGTAGCCGTTCTCCAGATCGACCGAGATCGGCAGGTCGCTCGCCTCGGTCAGCACCCTCACGTGCTCGGCGAGCTCGTCCAGCGTCACCGCTCCGTCGGCTCGCCCCAAGGTGAACGCGAAGGCGCTCGAGCTCGTCGCCAGGGCCTCGAAGCCGAGCGCCTCCAGCACTTTCGCGCTGCCCCCGTCCCAGGGGTTCGGGATCAGGAAGCAGCCCTCCGCGTGGAGCGCCGCGAAGCGTCGGCCGAGCTCCTCCTGGGTCGGGCCCGTCGTCATATATATGGACGGTAGCTCAGGCGACCAGCGAGGTCGCCGCGCGCAGTTCGCGCGCGTCGCGCTTGGCGCGGTAGAGCTCCTCGTCGGCGTGGGCCATCGCCCGATCGAGCGATTCGCCCCGCTCCCACTCGACCACCCCGACGCTCCAGTCGGCGGGCGAGGCGACGCGCAGCCGGCGCAGCGCGTCCTCGGCGCCGGCGCGGCCGGTGCCGACCAGCGCCAGCGCGAACTCGTCGCCGCCGAAGCGCGCCAGCACCTCGGAGCCGCGCAGCTCGGCGCGCCAGTCGCGGCCCAGCTCGATCAGCAGTTCGTCGCCCGCCGCGTGCCCCTGCAGGTCGTTCACCTGCTTGAACTTGTCGAGGTCGATCAGGGCGATCGAGATCGGCAGGTCGGTGCGGTCGGCGACCGAGCGCATCTGCTCCGCCGCGGCGACGAAGCCGGAGCGGTTCAGGAGGCCGGTGAGCGGGTCGGTGACCAGCTGGGTGCGGACGCGCGAGTTGAGCCGGGCGAGCGCCTCGGTGGCGAGCACCGAGGACCCGGCGACCAGCGCCCAGGCGGTGATCATCCCCGGCAGCCCGCTGAGCCAGAGGGCGACGCCGGAGGCGACGACCAGCACCGCGGCCTGGAACCGCGCCGCCCGCTGCTCGAAGAACTGCCCCGCGTAGATGCCGATCCAGAGGTAGGCGAAACTGTTGAGCGCGCCGCCGTAGTCGGTGGTGCAGTTGGCGACCAGGATCGAGTTGATCAGCGTCCCGGCGATCGCCAGCACCTGCAGCCCGCGCGGCGACACCAGGCCGCCGAAGCGCAACAGCGCGGCCGAGCCGCAGAGCAGGATGATCCCGAGGACCGTCGCCAGCGTCGTCGGCGCCGTCTTCGAGATCGGGAAGACGGCGGCGAACAGGCACATCAACCCGCCGACGCCGAAGATCGCCGCCAGCGCCCAGACCGGCGCGGGCAGGCGCCGCAGGCGGCGCTCGAGGCGCCGCTTCAAGCTCGCCGGTCGCTGCCTAGGGGGATTCGCCGTCACCAGAAAAGGATCGGCGTCCAACGATCCTCACTTGAGCAACTGCAGGGCGAATTCCATCACCCGGGCCTGCTTCTCGGCGGGCAGGCGGTCGGGGTAGAGAAGCGCGTGCAGGCTGACGCCGTCGATCACCGCGCCGAGCAGCTCGATCACGTCCTCCATCTCGTGGTCGGTCGAGATCTCACCCTCCTTCTGCGCGTTCCTGACCAGTTCGCGGAGCAGCTCCCGCAAGGTCTCCGACTCCTGCTGCTGGATCTCGTGCAGCGCCTCGTTGCGCAGCGCCCGCGCCCAGAAGCTCATCTCGATCCGCGTCTCCAGCTCGCGCTGCTCGTCGAGCGGCAGGTTGTCGAGGAGGATGCCCTTCAGCGCGTCGGCGGCGATCGGCGTCTGTACCTCGGCGTCGTAGCGTTTCTGGATCCGCGTGTGGGACAGCCGCAGCGCGTGGGCCAGCAGGTCGTCCTTGTTCTCGAAGTAATGGGCGAGCACCCCCGACGAGTAACCGGACTCGCGGGCGATTTCGCGGATCGTCACCTCGTCGATGCCGCGGGCGGCGATCACCCTCCAGGCGGCGAGGACGAGCTCTTCCCGGCGGGCGTCGTGATCGACTTTCTTAGGCATAGCGGGGGATTCTCGCAGTCGGCCCAGCGGCCAGACGGTCGAACTTGTGCATGCTCACGTCCTTTCCTTTCCCTAGGCGTGTTGCAGTGGGGCGGTCGGCAACAGATGGCGGCCGGCGAAGATCGCGGGGAGCGCACCCAGCGGGACGGCGACGGCCAGGATGACTCCGAGGCGCCAGCCGCCAGCCTCGACCAGCGGCCCGGCCAGGGCGGCGCTGGCGCTGACCCCGCCCATCACCGCCAGGAGGAGCCAGGTGAAGGTTTCGGTGCCGGTCCCGGGCGGCATCGTCAGCTCCGCGACGCGGCTGCGCAGGGTGACCATCGGCGCCGCGAAAGTACCCGCCAGGACGGCGAGGAAGACGAGGACGACCGAGCCGGGCGCCAGCAGGAGCGGCGCGATCACCAGCGGCTGCAGGACGGCGAGCCGCAGGCTGGCCTGCCGCAGGTTGCCGAAGCGCGGGCCGACGAGGCCGAAGGCGAGCGCCCCGAGCATCGAGCCGACCGAGATCGAGGCGGCGAAGAGGCCGCCGAGCGCGGTCGAGCCGTGGTCGGCGCCGAAGGCCGGCAGGGCGACGTCGAGGGCGCCGAAGCTGGCGCCGATCGGCAGGCCGGTGAGGATGACGAAGCGGATCGCCGGCGAGGCGAGGGCGCCGGCGCGGGTGTGGTGCGCGGGAGGCCCCGGCTTCTCCGCCCGGATCACCGGCACGAGCAGGAACCAGGCGGTGCCGAGGAGGACGAACCCGGCGGCGGCGAAGAGCGGCGCCGCCGGGCTGACCGCGGCGCTGAGCAGGCCGGTGAGGAGCGGGCCGCAGACGAAGACGGTCTCGATCAGGACCGAGTCGAAGAGGTAGGCGTGGGTGAGGTCGGTGCGGGGGACCAGCGCCGGCCAGGTGCGTCGCACGACGCCGCTGACCGGCGGCACCGAGGCGCCCGCGACGGCGCAGGCGAGGGCCAACGGCACCGTTCCCGCCGAGCCTTCGCCGATCGCGACGATCGCCAGCAGGGCCAGGGCGCAGACGACGCTCGCCGGGCCGAGGACCGGGCGCGGCCCACGGCGGTCGACCAGCCGGCCGAGAAACGGCCCGGCGAGGGCGAAGCCGGCGGTGTAGAAGCCGGTGACCAGCCCGGCGATGCCGAACGAGCCGGTGTGGGCGTGGACGAAGATGACCAGCGAGACGCCGCCCATGCCGAAGGGCAGCCGGGCGACGACCGAGGCGATCGCGATCGTCCTTACCTGGGGTGCGAGGAGCACCCGCGCCCACGGGCCGCGACCGCTGCCCGGAGTCGTGGATTCGGAGTACATTCTCGGACCGCGTCCGTAGTGAAGTTGTTCGGACGCCCGATCTAGATTATCTTCAGGCCGCGATGGACGGCTCCCGCCACCCCTTCCGCTTCGGCGTCGAGATGATGGAGCCGTTCGAGGGCATGACCTGGGCCGAGTCGGCCCGCGAGCTGGAGGCGCTCGGCTACTCGACCCTGTTCGCCCCCGACCATTTCGACGAGGGCTTCGGGCCGCTGACCGCGATGGCGACCGCGGCGGCGGCGACCACCGAGTTGACCGTCGCCACCGCCGTCCTCGCCGCCGACTTCCGCCACCCCGCGGTGCTGGCCCGGGAGCTGGCGTCGATCGACGTCCTCTCGGAAGGGCGGCTCGAGGTCGGCCTCGGCGCCGGCTATCAGGTGGACGACTACCGTGCCTCGGGCATCCCGATGGACCCGCCGAAAGTGCGCGTCGAACGGCTGATCGAGTACGTCGCGGTGTTGCGCGGGCTCTTCGCCGAGGGGCCCTTCAGCTACGCCGGCGAGCACTTCCAGATCGACGCGCTCGACGGCACCCCCCACCCCTTCACGCGCGGCGGCCCGCCGATCTTCGTCGCCGGCGGTGGCCCGCGGATGCTCCGCTTCGCCGCCCGCCAGGCCGACATCGTCGGCGTCAACCCCTCGCTGCCGACCTCCGAGCGCCGCGAGGAGGCCCGCCGGGACGGCGTCGCCGCCCGGGTCGACGAAAAGTTCGCCTGGATCCGCGCGGCGGCGGGCGAGCGCTACGACGACCTCATCTTCCACGGCTGGCTGCAGGCGGTCGTGATCACCGATGATGGGCGGGGAGCGGCCGCCGACATCGGTGCCGCGCTCGGCGGCCTCGATCCCGACGACGTCCTCGAATCTCCCTTCGTCCTCGTCGGCTCGGTCGAGGAGATCGTCACCCGCCTGCACGAGCGCCGCGAGCGCTGGGGCTACAGCTACTACACGGTCCAGCAGCCCGCGGCGCAGGAGTTCTCCAGCGTGATCGCGGCGCTCGGCCGGGACGGGTGAGGGACCCGGCCATCTCGGAGGCGACCCGGGCAGGCTGAGGCCGCCTCCGAGATGGCCGGGTCCGTGGGGGGAGGTGAGGGTGCGGGTCCCGTGCGGTCTCGTCGGGAAGCGCGTGGAGAGGTGCGCGAGACGCGCGGAACGTCACGTCTGCCCAGGAGGGACGCGACAGGTGGGGTCGCGCCCCGGGCAGCGTCCGACTTTACCTGCCATATATGGCGGGTAAAGTCGGACGCTGCCGGAGGGGTCATGGGGATGTGTGGCGTCTCCGTGCCGTTCCCGGCCGCAGTCCCCCGGACCCTTCCCGTCCCGCCCGCAGGCCCCGGACCCTTGCCCGCCCGATCGACCCGCCCGACCTCTCGCCGTCCCGCCTACTTAGTTGGCGACGAAGCGCATCCGGGGGTCCGGATGGGGGTGGGCGCGCAGCAGCGCCTGGGTGTATTCGTCCTTCGGATGGGCGAAGACGTCTTGCGTCGTCCCGGTCTCGACGATCCGGCCTTTCTGCATCACCGCGATCCGATCGGCGACCTCGGCGATCACCGCCAGCTGGTGGGAGATGAAGAGGACGGCGACGCCGAGCTCCTCGCGCAGGTCGAGGAACAGGTTCAACAGCTGCGCCTGCACCGACACGTCGAGGGCGCTGACGGCCTCGTCGGCGATGATCAGCTCCGGGTCGACCGCCAGCGCGCGGGCGATCGAGACCCGCTGGCGCTGCCCGCCGGAGAGCTCGCGCGGCTTGCGCGGCGCGATCCGGTCGGTGAGCTGGACCAGCCCGAGCAACCGCGAGACGAAGGCCTGCTCGTTCTCGCTCCCGGGACGGTTGTGGACCTTGCCCGCTTCGTGCAGCGCCGCGCCGATCGTCATCCGCGGGTTGAGCGACGCGTAGGGATCCTGGAAGACCATCTGCATCCGCCGCCGCAGCTCGCGCAGCTCGGCACCCTTGTGGGCGCGGATGTCGATCCCGTCGACCCGGACCGCGCCGCCGTCGGGCTCGATCAGGCGGATCAGGCAACGGGCGAGCGTCGTCTTGCCGGAGCCCGAGCCGCCCGCGATGCCGAGGATCTCGCCACGGTCGAGGGTGAAGCTGACGTCATCGACCGCCCGGTGCGGGGCGACCTGCTTGCGCGCGATCCGCTCGGCGAGCCCGCGGCGCAGACCGAACTCCTTGACCAACGACTCGACCTCCAGCAGGTGCGCGGCGCTCTTCGTCTCCTCGGTGAGGACGTCGCTCATGCTTCCACCCTCGCGGCCCGCTCGGCGCTGCGCGCCCCGGCCTCGGCGTAGGGCCGCACCGGGCAGGCGCTCTCCTGGTCGGCGCCGACCTTCTCCAGCTTCATCTCGATCCCGGCGCAGTCCTGCTTCGCGTGCTCGCAGCGCGGCGCGAAGACGCAGCCGGGGATGAAGTCGGAGAGCTCCGGCGGGTGCCCGGCGAGGGCGGCGCGGCGCTGGACGTTGCCGGCCGAGTCGAGCTCCGGCACCGAGTTCAGCAGCGCCCGCGTGTAGGGGTGTTCCGGTTCGTGGTAGATCGTCTCCACCGGGCCGGTCTCGACGATGTGCCCGCCGTACATCACCGCCACCCGGTCGCAGGCCTGGGCGATGACGCCGAAGTCGTGGGAGACGAGCAGCATCGCCATCCCCTCCTCGGCGCGCATCTTCGCCAACAGTTTGAGGATCTGCGCCTGGGTCGTCACGTCGAGCGCGGTGGTCGGCTCGTCGGCCAACATCAGCCGCGGGCTCGAGGCGGTCGCGATCGCGATCATCACCCGCTGGCACATGCCGCCCGAGAGCTCGTGCGGGTAGGCCCGGTAGCGGCGCTCGGGATCCTCGATCCCGACCCGGTCGAGCAGGGCCACCGACTCCACCTTCGCCGCCTTGTTCGACAGCCCCCGGTTCACCTTCAAGGTTTCCGCGATCTGCGCGCCGGCGCGCATCGTCGGGTTCAGCGACCCGAAGGGGTTCTGGTAGATCATCCCGACCGAGTGGGCGCGGAAGTCGCGCAGCTCCGAGGTGCCGAGGGAGAGGACGTCCTCGCCGTCGAAGCGGATCGACCCGGCCGAGATCGCGCCCGGCTCGGGGACCATCCGCATCACCGCGCGGCAAGTGAGGCTCTTGCCGGAGCCCGACTCGCCGACCAGGCCGACGACTTCGCCTTGCTCGACCGCCAGGTCGACGCCCTTGACCGCGACCAATCGCTCCTCGTCCTCGCCGGGGAACTCGATCCGCAGCGACTCGATCTCGAGCAGGCTCATCGTCCACCCCGCTCGAGGCCGCGGTCGGAGATCCCCTCGCCGATCAGCCCGACGCCGACGCCGAACAACACCAGCACCAGGCCGGGCAGGGTCGCGATCCACCAGGCGGTCAGGAGATAGCCCTGGCCGTCGGCGATGATCCCGCCGAGCTCGGCGGTCGGCGGCTGCACGCCGAAGCCGAGGTAGGAGAGCCCGGCGAGCAGGATCAGGTTGCCGATCAGGTCGATGGTCGAGTAGACGAAGCAGGGCCGGGCGACGTTGGGCAGGCCGTGCTTGAAGATCGCCCGCCATTTGCTGTAGCCGAGGGCGGTCGTCGCCAGCATGTAGGGCTGCTCGCGCACGACCAGCATTTCCGCCCGGGCCAATCGCGCGTACAGCGCCCAGGCGGCGAGCGGCACGCCGATCAGGAACCCCTCGACCCCGGGCCCGACGATCGCCACCACGGCGATCACCAGGACGATGAACGGGAAGGCGATGAACACGTCGGCGAGGCGGGAGACGATCGTGTCGGCCCAGCCGCCGAAGTAGCCGGCGAGCGCCCCTACGATGACCGCGAAAGGCAGCGGCACATAGGTCACCAGCAGCGCCAGGAGGATGTCGAGGCGGAGCGCGTAGAGGGTGCGAGAGAAGACGTCGCGGCCGGTGTCGTCGGTACCGAAGAGGTGCTGGCCGGAGGGCGAGGCGAGCAGCGAGAAGGGGTCGATTTCGTTCGGCCCGTAGGGGGCGATCAGCGGCGCGAGGATCGCCGCCAGGGCGAGCACGCCGAAGATCCCGGCGCCGACCTTGACCGTCATCGGCCAGCGCTTGACCCGCCGCAGGATGCCACGCCGGCGAGCCGGGGCGACCGTGCCCGCGTCGACGGTCGCGGCGCTCACGAGCGGCCCGCCAGTCGGATGCGGGGATCGAGCCAGGCGTAGGCGAAGTCGGCGAGGAAGCCGATGATCACGACGAACGCGCCGCTGAGGAAGACCAGGGTCTGGACCAGCTGGTAGTCGCGTTTGGAGACCGCCTGGACCAGCAGCGTGCCCGCGCCGGGGATGCGGAAGACGCTTTCGACCAGCACCAGCAGGCCGACGATGAAGCCGAAGAGGGAGGCGAGGATCGTGATCAGGCCGACGATCGAGTTGCGCATCGCGTGCTTGGAGACGACCCGCAGCTCGCTGTAGCCACGCGCCCGCGCCGCCTCGATGTAATCGCTGTGGAGCACGGTGACGAGGTTGGCGCGCAGGTTGCGGACGACGATCACCAGCAGGCCGAGGCCGACGGTCAGGGCCGGCAGCGTGCAGGTGCGGAGGATCCCGCTGATCCCGGTTTCATACCCCGAGACCGGGAACCATCCGAGCTTGTAGCCGAGCAGCAGGGCCAGCATCAGCCCGAGCCAGAAGGGCGGCATGGCGAAGGTGAAGGTGGTAGTCACGCGGATCGCGTTGTCGATCCAGCCACCTTGGCGTAGCGCCGCCCAGATCGCCAGCGGCACCCCGATCACCAGCGAGATCAGGATTCCGTAGATCAGCACGACCGCGGTCGGCGTGACCCGGTCGCCGACCAGTTCCGAGACGCCCGAGTTGAACGCCGTCGACTGACCGAAGTCGAAGGTGACGATGTTGCCGAGGTAGATCCAGAACTGCTGGGGCAGGGACTTGTCGAGCCCCCACTCCTTGTGCAGGTGTGCGACCGCTTCCGGCGTCGCGTGGACGCCGAGCTGGATCTTCGCCGGGTCGCCGGGGATCAGGTGGATCATCAGGAACGTCCCCAGCGCGATCCCGAGCAGGACCACGATGCTGACGATCAGTCGTTTGACCAGATAGACGAGCATCGCGGTCCCTCGGGTTACTCCTTCGGTCCTCTAGGAGGACGCCTTGCCGACCCACGTTTCCTGCAGCTGATCGACGCCGAGGCCGTTCGCCTTGGTGCCGCAGATGTTGGATTCGTGGCCGTTGATCAGGGGGTAGTCCATGACGTTCAGCGACGGCATTTCTTCGTTGAACAGTTCCTGGATCACTTTCCATTCCGGCTTGCGGGTCGCTTCGTCGGTGTTGCTGATGAATTTCTGGACCAGCTTTTTCGCTTCGTCGTTGGTCCAGAACGATTTGAACCCGTCGAGTTCGGCTTCCGGTAGCGCGAAGAGGCTGGCGTACTCGTCCGGCACCGGAATGTCGGAGGAGGTGCCGGCGAACGGGAAGGTCATTTCGAATTCGCCTTCCAGCCACTGTTCGGCGATCGTCGCCGCTTCCTCTTCTTCCAGCTTCACGTTGACGCCGATTTCCTTCAGCTCCGCCTGCAACAGCAGCGACAGCTGTTTGTAGTAGTCGAAGCCGGCCGGGTACTTCATGCTGACCGAGAAGCCGTTGGCGAATTTCGATTTCGCCATTTCTTCTTTCGCTTTCCCGACGTTGAATTCGAATGGCGGCACTTCCTGGTCGGAAGCATCGAGTTCGAACTTCTGGATCACGCTGTTGGGGACCGTGCCGGTGCCGCGGAACACCGCTTCGTTCAGCTGTTCGCGGTTGATCGCGAGGCTGATCGCCCGACGGACGTGGACGTCGCCGAGCGCCTTCACTTTGTTGTTCAGGATCAGCATCGCCTCCTGCGGGAATTCGACCTGCTGGATCGTCACGCCGGATTCACCCTGCAGCGATTCCACCTGGTTGAAGGGGATGCCGTCGGCGAGGTTGGCCTGGCCCGATTTGAGTTCGAGCACGCGGGTGTTGGAGTTGGGGACGAAGTTCCAGCGCATCGTCTGCACGTAGGGCTTGCCCTTTTCGAAGTAGTTCGGGTTTTTTTCGAAGGTGATGTGCGAGCCGCTGGCGAATTCCTTCATCACGAACGGGCCGCTCGAGACCGGGTGCTTCCAGAAGGCGTCGCCTTCCGCTTCGACTTTGTCTTTCGGCACGACGAAGGCCGGGAAGACGGCGATGTTGTAGAGGAAAGCGGCGACCGGGTATTCGAGTTCGACCACCACGGTCGATTTGTCCGGGGCGCTGATCTTCTTGATGCCTTCACCCAGGGACGGCAGCGACACGTTGGTTTCCGGATCGGCGAACTGTTCCATGTTCCAGGCGATGTCTTCCGCCGTGATCGGCGAGCCGTCCGAGTATTTGATCCCCGGTTTGAGGGTGAAGGTGTAGGTCAGGCCGTCTTTCGAGACGTCCCATTTTTCGGCCAGCGCCGGGACGACCTTGGCCGACCCGTCGGGGTCGTTGCGGACGAGGCCCGAGTAGAGCATTTCGTCGGCGAAGATGTCCCCGTTGCCGTTCTTGATTTCGCGTGGGTTCAGGGTCACCACTTCGAGCTGGCGGGCGTAGGTGAGGTTGCCGCCGACCACCGGTTCTTCTTCGCAGATTTCGGAGGCGGCCGTCGGTTTCCCTTCGCCTTCCTGGGCGACGGAGATCGAGCCGCCGCCGCCACTGCTGCCGCCGCAGGCGCTGACGAGCAGCGCCAGGAGCGCGCCCATCGTTCCGATCAGTAAGAGCTTTCTCATGCTTCTCTCCTCTTCTTGGTCATCGACGAGGGACGCGTGCCGCAACTGCATCGATACCAGCCTCGACCGCGGTGAGCGCCTGGTCAAGGTCGCGCCCGTCCATCGCCGCGGAGACGAACCAGTTGTGCCGGGGGTGGAGGTACAGCCCGTGCTTGCCGCACGCGGCCGTGAAGATGTCGGCGAGGGCGCGATCGTCGTCGTCGGCCGCGAAGCGCGCGTAGGGCATCGTCGGCGGCCCGGTGACCACGACCTCGATGCCGCGCGCCTCGGCGGCGGTCGCGATGCCCTCGCGGAAGGTTGTGCCCCAGGCGTTCATCACGGCGAGCGAGTCGTCGCGCTCCATGATCTCGAGCGTCGCCAGGCCGGCCGCCATCGCGTCGCCGGTCCACCAGAAAGAGCCGGTGGCGAAGACTTTGGCGGCCGCTTCGCGGACCTCCTCCTTGCCGACCAGCGCCGCCAATGCGTAGCCGTTGGCGATCGCCTTCCCCCAGGCGCTCATGTCGGGGGCGACGCCGAACCGGCGCCAGGCACTGCCGAGCTCGAGCCGCATGCCGGTACGGACCTCGTCGTGGATCAGGAGCGCGTCGCTGCGGTCGCAGAGCTCGCGCAGACCGACTGCGAACTCGCGCGTGGGCGCCGCCTGGTCGAAGCCCGCCGGCTGCCGGTACGGGGAGACGATCACCGCGGCGAGGTCGCCGGGGTGGCGGTCGATCGCCGCGGCGACGCTGTCGAGATCGTTGAAGTCGAAGTAGTCGAGGCTCTCCCGGTCACCGGGGACGGTCCCCTGGACATCGGGATTGCACCAGGGAAGGGCCCCGTGGTAGGCACCGTTGGCGACCAGGACCGTGCGTTTGCCGGTATGGGCGCGGGCGAGCGTCACCGAGAGCGTGGTGACGTCGGCGCCGTTCTTCGCGAACAGCGCCCAGGCGCCGTCGTCGATCATCGGCACCAGCTTCTCGGCGAGGTCGACCATCACCGGCGCGGCGCCGGGCCCGCAGTCGACCTGGGCGTGCTGTAGGGCGACCGCCTCCTCGACCTCGGGGTTGAGGTAGCCGAGCACGATCGGGCCCCACGCGCACATCATGTCGATGTACTCGTTGCCGTCGACATCCCAGATGCGGGAGCCCTCGGCCCGGGCGATGAAATGAGGCGAGCCGGGCCAGTTGACCTGCGGGGAGAAGTGTCCGGCGACGCCTCGGGGGAGGGCTATCGCGGCTCGTTCGTCGAGTTCGAGCCCGGCCTGGCCCGTAGCAATGGTCGTCATTGCGGGATATTAAACAGACGTGCGAAATAGAAGCAAGGACTTATTTCAGACGTACGTATAAAATCGCGCCGCGCCGTCTGTACGGGTGGCGCAACGGGAATTTGGCCGGCTACAGAGAGGAACGCATGGTGACCTGCCGTCCAGGGGAATGTCGATGAGCGACGCCGGCGCGACGCCCGCCGAACAGGTCCAGGAAGTCCGCGACCGGGCGGCGCTGGTGCGCCGCGAGACGATCCGCCTGATCGAGATCGCGGGCAACGGCCACTACTCGAGCGTCTTCTCCTGCGCCGAGCTGATGGGCGCGCTCTACAGCGGCGTGATGAGGATCGCCGAGGACCCGGAGTGGCCAGAGCGCGACCGCCTGATCCTCTCCAAGGGCCACGTCGCGATCGGCCTCTACCCCCTGCTCGCCGAACGCGGCTACTTCCCCGCCGACTGGCTCGACGGCTACACCCGGCTCGGCAGCCCGCTCGGCGACCACCCCGACATGCGCCGTATCCCCGGCGTCGATTTCTCCTCCGGCAGCCTCGGCCACGGCCTCTCGATCGGGGTCGGGATGGCGAAGGCGGCGCGCCTGCGCGGCTACGACGAGACTCGGATCTGGGTGCTGCTCGGCGACCAGGAGCTGAACGAGGGCCAGATCTGGGAAGCGGCCGGCTCGGCCTCCCACTTCGGCCTCGGCAACCTCGTCGCGATCGTCGACGCCAACCAGATGGGCCTCGACGGGATGACCGAGGAGACGATGTCGGTGGAGCCGATCGCGGGCCGCTTCGAAGCCTTCGGCTGGGAGGTGGTCGAGATCGACGGGCACGACCCGGAGGCGATCCTCGCCGCCGCCGCCGCCCTGCCGCCCGCCGGCTCGGGCAAACCGCAATGCATCGTCGCCCGCACGGTGAAGGGCAAAGGAGTCTCTTATATGGAGCTGTCGCGCACCTGGCACATCGGCTACCTCGACCCCGACGACGCGGCCGCGGCGCTGGTGGAGATCGATCAGCGTGGCTGAGCTCGAGGGAGTGGAGGTCGCGCCGCAGCCGAGCGGGAAGAGCTGGGACCTGGCCGGGATGGCGCGGCTGTCGCAGTCGTTCGTCGCCGGCAAGGTGATCGCGGCGATGGCCGACGAGGACCCCGACATCGTCGTCATCACCGCTGACATGAAGTTCTCCAACATGACCGTGGACTTCGAGCGGGTCCATCCGGACCGCTTCGTCAACGTCGGCATCTCCGAGCAGCACATGGTCTCGATGGCGGCGGGGATGGCGAGCGTCGGGTGCAAGCCCTACGTCGGCGCGTTCGCCCCCTTCGTCGGCCTCCTGGCGGGGGAGCAGATCCGCACCGACCTCGCCTATCCGGGGCTGCCGGTGCGGATCCTCGCCCACCACGCGGGGATCGCGATCGGCTTCTACGGGACTTCCCACCACGCCACCGAGGACCTCGGGCTGATGCGCTCGATCGCCAACATGACCGTCGTCTGCCCCTGCGACGCGACCGCCACCGAGGCGGCGCTGCGCCAGACCGCCGACCTCCCCGGGCCGGTCTACTTCCGGCTCGGCCGCGGCCGCGACGTCGACGTCTACGACTCGCTCCCCGCGGGGAGCTGGCGCTTCGGCGAGGCGGCGGTGCTGCGCGAGGGCACCGACCTGACGATCGTCGCCAACGGGATCACCGTCTCGGCGGCGCTGCAGGCGGCGACGGCGCTGGGCGCCGAGGGCGTCGCGGTGTCGGTGATCGACGCCCACACCGTGCGCCCGTTCGACGGTGCGACGATCGCCGAGCATGCTGGGCGCAGCGGCAGGCTGCTGGTCGCCGAGGAGCACAACGTGGTCGGCGGCGTGGCGTCCGCCTGCGCCGAAGCCCTGGTCGAGCACGGCCAGGCCGGCGTGAAGATGGAGCGGATCGGGATGCCGCCCGACGAGTACTCGCTGATCGGTCCACCCACCCACCTCTACCGGCACTACGGCATGGACGCCGCCGGGATCGAGAAGAAGGCGCGCGAGCTGCTCGCCGGCTGAAAGGAGCAACGTGAGTCAACTGGAGCAGGCGAAACTCGAGGTGATCGAGTACGCCAACCGGATGCTGACCGAGGGCCTCGTGAAGGGGACGGCGGGGAACGTCAGCGTGCGCGTCGGCGACCAGGTCGCGATCACGCCGGGGAGCATCCCCTACGCGGAGATCACCCCCGACGGGGTGGCGATCGTCGACCTCGACGGCAACCACATCTCCGGTGGCAACCCCTCTTCGGAGACCCCGCTCCATACCCTCGTCTACCGCGAGACCGACGCCGCCGCCGTCGTCCACACCCACTCGATCTACGCGACCACGCTCGCCTGCACGGTGGATGAGCTGCCCGCCGTCCACTACATGATCCACGCCTTCGGCGGCGACACGATCGAGGTCTCCGACTACGAGCGCTTCGGCTCCGACGAGCTGGCGGCGGCGGTGCACGCGGCGCTCGGCGACCGGCGGGGCGTCTTGCTGCGCAACCACGGCGCCGTGGTCCACGGGCCGAACCTGACCCGGGCCTACGACCTGGCGGTGCTGCTCGAGTGGCTGGCGGAGCTCTACTGGCGCTCCTCGGTCTTCGGCGAGCCGCGGATCCTCAGCCACGACCAGCTCGAGGAGGTCGCCACCGAGGCGGCCCGTCGCGCCTACGCGGGGGCGGGTGGCGAGGCGGAGGACGCCTCGTGAAGTCGCCGAAGGTCGTCTGCCTCGGCGTCCACCTGCTCGACATCCTCGTGCGGCACCCGGAAGCGCCGACCCTGAACACGGGCTGGCAGATCCTCGACGACCTGCGGATCACCGCGGCCGGGACCGCCGCCGGCCCGGCCGTCGACCTGGCGAAGCTCGGCGCCCGGCCGATCTCGATGGGCGTGATCGGCGACGACTACGAGGGCGGCCTGATGGTCGATCTGATGGCCGGGTTCGGCTGCGACATGAGCCGCCTGGTCCGCGACCCGGGTGGGCCGACCCACATCTCGCTGCTCTTCATCGGCCCCGACGGTGAGCGCAATCCGATCATGATCCGACCCACGGGAGCGCGGTCATTGACCCTCGACGACATCGACTTCGACGTCGTCGCCGACGCCGACGTGCTCCACGTGGGCGGAGCCGATCAGCTCGGTGAGTTCGTCGGCGGGCCGCTGGTCGAGCTGGTCCGCCACGCGCGGCGCAACGACACGGTCGTCACCGTCGACGTGCTGGCGGAAGTGGATGAAGAGTTCCGGGACCGGCTGGCGCCGGCGCTCGCCGAGGCCGACTTCTTCTTCCCCAACGAGGGCCAGCTGGCGGGGATGACCGGCACCGAGGACCCGGGTGAGGGAGTCGCGCGGATGCGAGAGCTGGTCGGGGTGGAGACCGTGATCGGCACCCTCGGCGGCGAGGGCAGCCTGATCCTCGGCCCCGGCGGCGAGTCCCGCGTCCCCGCCTTCGAGATCGACGTGGTCGACACGACCGGCTGCGGCGACGCCTACGTGGCGGGCTTCATCGTCGCCATCGCCAACGGTTGGGACGCCGAGGCCGCGGGCTGGCTCGGCGCCGCGGCCTCGGGCCTGGTGGCCACCGGCCTCGGCTCCGACTCCGGCATCGTCGACCTCGACAGCACCCTGGAGTTCATGACCTCCCAGGCCCCCGCCCACATCGCCGCCCTCCCACGTTGATGGGCCGAAAACTTGCCATATAGGCAAGTTTTCGGCCCATCAACACCCCGGTCAGAGGACGGCCATCGGGTTGACCGGGCCGCCGACGCCGCCGCGGAGGGGCAGCGGCTGGCCGGCGAAGAGGAACTCCCAGCGGCCCGCGGCGGCGCAGGCCTCGGCGAGCGCGTCGAGCTCGAAGTTCTCGCCGAGGATCATCCCCATGTAGACGAGCGCCAGCTCGTGCACGGGGAAGTCGGGCGGCCCACCGGTCAGCTGCTCGACCGCCCAGTTGTCGCAGGCGATCGCGCAGGCGCCGAGCTCATGCAGCAGCGGCAGCGCGTCGACGGCGAGGCCGGGGCTGTGCGGAAGGTTCGGGCCGCACTGGGCGAACTCGGTCCAGGCGCCGGTCACCTTCGTCGCACCTAGATGGCCGGTGCGGACGAGCAGCGCGTCGCCGGGCCGGACCTCGACCCCCTGGGCGTCGAGCACCTCGCGCAGTTCGTCGGCGCCGATCCCCTCCCCCGCCGGCAGCACCTCGACGCCGCGGTGGCGGGCGACGTCGGCAAGGACGCCGCGGGTGAGGAGCCGGCGGGCGACCGGGAGGATGTCGTTGCGCCGGGCGCCCTGGGTCGCCGTCACCTCGGCGGCGCTGATCCCCCCGTACATCTTGCCGCGGTGGAAGAAGTGCGAGAGCGCGTCCCAATGGGTGGCGGCATGGACCGCCATCATCAGGAAGTCGTCGGCCGACACCGGCCCGTCGTGATCGGGCGGAAAGTCGCCCGGCACCTCGGTCATCAGGTGCAGCGGGTTCTGCCGGCCCGAGCCCGGCGGCTGTGGCAGGTCCGGCCGCAGCTCGAAGCCGAGCGAGAACGCCTCGCCGGTGCGCACCGCGGCACTCGCCTCGAGCCGCTTCTTCGGCGTGATCAGGTTGAGCGCCCCGACCCCGTCCTCCCGGTCCCAGCGGTCCCAGTTGCAGAGGCGCTCGGCCAGCTCGAGGACGAGCTTCCGGGCCCCGCCTGATTCAGAGCGGACGTCCGTCATATCTCCGCCGAGGACTCTATGTCGACCCGCCTCCGTCCGCAACGGCGGGTCCGGTGGACGCCGAAGATGGCGAGCGCGTCCTTACTTCCGGCCCTCGGAGCAGGCGCTCAGGCCGGCGTGATGACGACGACCGGAATCGGCCGGGCGGTTTCCTTCTGGTAGGCGATGTAACGATCGCCGTTCTCGTCGTTGACGATCTTCCAGAGCCGCGCGTAATCGGGATCCGAGGGCTCGACCACCTTGCATCCGGCCTCCTTGCGCTCGCGACCGATCTGGATCTCGACCTCCGGCTTCGCCTTGAGGTTGAGCAGCCAGGCCGGAGGCTGGTCAGAGCCCCCTTTGGAGGCGACGACGAGATATTCGGCGCCGTCGCGGGCATAGACGAGGCTGATCGTCCGCGTCGCGCCGGAGCGACGACCGGTCGTCCTCAGCAGCAAGGTCGGCACGCCGAGCAGCCGATGTCCGACCCGCCCGTCGGTCGCCTTGTAGATCTGGTCGTGGATTCGGAGGACAGCGCTGAGGAGGCTCACGGACGCAGCCTAACTCGGCGGGCCGCTCTTGATGTCGGGATAGGTCTCGAGCTGCACGACGGCCGTTGACACCCGGATGCCCATCCGTTCTACTCGACCGACAGATCGACGAGGAGGAGGGGCAGCATGGCAACGCTCCATTTCAAGGCGACCACCAAGGCGACTCCCGAGCAATTCGTCGCCGCGCTGACCGACTTCGGCCCGGGCCGCGCGGAGCTCTTTCCGAACAGCACCGACGACGAATTGACGGTTCACGGCCAGGGCCCGACCGAAGCCGACGTCACCGAGGGATCGAAAGGAATCTGGGAGCGCCTGCACTACGACTGGTCGGACCCGAACCGGGTCGTCCTGACCACGACCGACTCCAACACCTGGAGCAACAAGTCGGGCCACACCTACGCGTTCAAGCGTCAACCCGATGGCATGACCGGGGTCGAGTACACGGTCGTGCGCGACGGCAAGACCCTGAAAGGCCACTTGCTCGGCTTGGTCGTCGGTACCGTCGGTCGGGGCGTGCTGAAGAAGGCGTTCGACCATGCGGTCGAGGCCATCGAGGCCCGCCGGGGTGGTGACGCGAGCCCCGCAGGAGCGAGCTGACGCCGGCGCCGGTCAGTGGCGGGGCGGGATTCGAACCCGCGACACCACGACATACTGGGAGAGGTCCGTTCCCTCGGATGGCAGGGGTGGAGCGAACGCACTCAGTTCGGGTCAGCGCACCGCTGTTCCGCCTGCTCCACCGAAGAGAACGATTTGCGAAGGACCGATCTGAACGGTGGCCGCTCCTCGGCGAAGAGCACGGCGACTTCCGAGCCGGCAGGTCTCGTTCCTTGGGTGCTGCTCCCCACCGCTCGACCCGTCGCTCTTGCGCCACACAACGCGGTAGTCGCTAAAACGGCCTAGAGCGGGCGCACCATCGGGCACTCGAACGGAGGATCTCCAAAGAGTGCCGACCCTTTACGTCCCTTGAACCAGAGATGGGCGGCGGCAGACGCCCGACAGGAGACCTTCTCACCATCGCCAGGTCTCGTGATCACACCCTGCCGAGCACGCCGTTTCTAAACGGCTGTTCGAGTTTTCAATTGACAGAGATCAGTCTCTATGTTCTGATTGACCATGACCGTGGACGGGGGGACCGGTACGGAAGCCGTGTTTGCGGTGACCTCAGGCGGCGTACGTTCTGCCGCTCTGAGTGCGCGTCAAGGCGCGTATCTGAAAACCAGAGAGTCGTCCGAACGGGCGACGAAAAGGAGCACACATGCGAAAATTCGCAACGGTGGCGGCAGTTGCCGCAGCCATGATGGCGTTTGCGGGCGCGAGTTCAGCGTCAGCAGCCTCATGGAGCGCCCAGAACACGGGTCTGTTTGGACCATCCAAAACGATGCAGTTCACCAGCCAGGCAGGAAATATCACCTACTGCCCCGGGCAGATCCCCAGTTGGAGTGGTAAAGCGAGCGGCGCGGTCCTCAGTTGGGCAGGCCCTAGCTTGACCGGCTGCAATGTGTCCACGGGTGGGACCGCCAGCATCACTCCGAGCGGACAATGGTCGCTTACTGCGAGCACCGTTTCCTCGGTTGCTTTGAAAGCTGACACCGTGCCATCGGGTGGAACGGTGTTGACGATCAAACAGGCGCAGACCGGTTGCATCATCGCCGTAAAAGGACCGCTCTCCCTCAGCGGCCTTCCCTGGAACAACAGCACGCATACCTTTGCGCTGGAAAATTCCGTCGCCATCCAGGCCTCAGGCCCTGGCTTCTGCAATGGAATCATAGGGTCGTCGATGATTATTACCGGAACCATCAGTATTCCGGGAGAGACGATTCTTCCGTGACCTGAAGGCGTACGAACGGGGCGGCCGTCGCTGACGGCCGCCCCTTTTTTTTGCCCTGATGCGCCGGGTTGAATAGAAGCTTTTCTCGACCGGCTTACAAGCCGCCCGATGCGTTCAGTGGAATTGTCGGCCGGTTGCAGTTGGCGGGGCCGTCGCTCCGTCGCACCGATGCTCCAGATGCCCGCCGAGGCCGCCTGACGCAGCAATGGAGGATCTCCGGACTGCCGGCAGGATCGCGCCGGACTATCCACTCTCGATTGAGAGCGCAGACCTGAAACGGCCCCCCGCAGGACCCGATGAACGATGGGACGGGACTGAGCTTCTGGTAGCTCGACCGGTGATGCGCGGGCGGGGCCCCATCAACCCCGGGCGGGGCCTGGGTCCCCCAGCCGCTCGAGGACGGCCAGGGCACCCAGGACAGCGAATTAGCGACCGGAACTGGGGGCAGCTAGTGCTTTTGGTGCTTGGACTTCTTGCCGTGCCCGCACACCGTCTCTATCCCTTGGAGGAAGTCGCTCGTCTTGCCGTTGTGGGCGGTCATTTGAACGTTGGCCACCGGCTTGACTTTGCAGAGGTTTTTCGAGTTTTCGATCAGACCGCGCTTGCCGCCCTTCAGCTTCAGTTCGAAGCGTGACACTGGCGCGTCGGGGACGTTGAGGAAGCGGGTCCTCACCCGCGAGCCTTCGTTGCCGACCTTGACCGAGTCGATGAAGCCGACCAGGACCACGTGGATCTGTCCGTCCAGGTCGGCGACGATGTCGGGGAGCCGGCGTTCGCCTCCGTTGGAGCGGAAGTAGACCGGCCCTTCGAGTGGCTTGTCGAGCAGCGGCGAGTACGCCTTGGCAGTACCGAGGATCGAACCGGCAGGACATTGGTCCGCCGCGAACTGGACCCGGGTGCAGGGACCGTTGACATGAGCCTGATCGATGAACTCCGACCGCGGCAGGATTACCGTCGTGCCGGCGATGTTGGCCTGCCCGCCAGGTGCGGTCAGGACCGCTTTCACCGCAGGGTTGCCGGTGCGCTTCGTCGGGCCGCCGAAGGCTAGCTTCAGCCGGGGTTTGAAGCCGAGGCGGCCGCATTCGGCGACCTGGAAGCGGTTGGAGGTCGCGACACTCTGACCGTTCAGCAGCGCCGCCGAGCCCGTCACCGCGAACGGATCGCAGCTGGTCGGCGTCTTGATGAACTCGCCGCGGTCGATCCGCAGGTCGATCGAGCGGATGTCGATCGGGATCCCCTGCAGGATGTGCGGGAAAGGATCGGAGATCGCGCGGACCTGGGCAGTGGTCGGGTCGACCTGGAGCGCCGTGCGCACCACCACGGTGCCAAGGTCAAAGGGTCCGGCTACCGCCGGGACCACGACCGCGAGCGAAAGGGGGGCGCCTTTATATGGACCGGCGAGGTAGGCCTTTCCGGCCGCATTGAACGGAGTCGGTCCCGCCCCGGCACCGACGGAGACCGTACCTACCTGGGAGGCGGCCGGGCAGCTCGCCTGCGCCTGCTCGAGCTTCCCTTCCCTTCCGGCCGCCGCGGCGAGTGCGGCGTCCGAGCAGTAGGGAACCCCGGCGAGCTTTGCCAGCAGTCCCGGCGGAAGAGTGTCATCGAGCCCGGAGATTTCGGGCGTGCCGTCCGCTCTGGAGATGCTGAGGACGAACGGCGAGTAGATTCCCGCGACCGCCGAGACCGTCCCAGCCTGGAAGGAGGGAGCGGCGGTGACGGTGCAGGATCCCCCGCCGGGGCCGTGGCCGATCCGGTAGGTGTCCGATGGCGTCGCCGGCGGGCCCGATTGAGGTGCTGACCATGGGGTCAGGACCGACGACGTGGTGTAGGTGCCGCAACTAGCCGGGGTGCGCAGCGGGCCGAGCGCCCCGGGATTCAAGTGCAGTTGCAGTTGTTCGACCGGCAACTGAGGGTTTTCGGTGAAGGTGGTGCTCAACTGCCCCGTCGTGGGATTCGCGGCCACCTTGCCGGCCAGCTTGATGTGGAGACCGTGCCCTTCGACGGTGAGGTAGAGGGCCAGCAGCGAGCCGAACGGGTTGTCGTGGGGCGTCGCAAGAAAAACGTGACCTTGGAGAGGGTCGTCGAACACCGGCGTGATCACCTTCACCGTGCCGAGATTCGAAGATTCCGGACAACTCGGCACTTGTTTGCTGAAATGTGGCCCTGGTTCGGGACCCGTAGGCAGGAGACCAATCTGGGCCGGCGAGCAGGCGCCGAGGCCATTGGCCGACGAGGGGTTGACGACGAGACCCTGCGGAAGAGTCACCGTGGCATCTCGTAGAGCCGGAGTCGCGCTTTCTTCGCCGACGGTGCCACGGGCGATGGCCGGCGCGACCGTCTCGATGGTCGCCGTGCCCTGAAGCGCTTCAACACCGTCAGCAACCGAGACCTCTTCCACATCTTGGTAGCCCAGCGTGCCCCGGAAGATGATGCGATAGGGCGTCGAGCCGTCTTCACTGCCAGGCCCGCCGCGCACCGCGACGTTGCCGGCCCCGATAGAGGCGAGCCCTTCGAGGGCACTCTGGACTTCTTCCGGTGAGCTGCTGTAAGGCAGGTCGCCAGTGGTCTGGCCGCCGAACGTCAGGTTGAACTGCCCGCCGGTGGCGGTGACGGTGAGTTCCTGTTCCTCGTAATGGCCGAGGATGGAATCATGCTGGGGCATGTCGATCGTGGCTTCGAGCCCTGAAGGCGAGTCGGCATTTTCGGTCGTCGGCCGCGCCCTTAGCTGCGGACGAAATTCGAGCTGGTCGCATCCCGTGATCGGAGGAAGGACGTCGGAGCGTTCGGAGTACGTATCTGGTTCCTGGTAAGAGTTCGCTGCAGCATGAAATTGCAGTGGACCGCCGCAGCTCGTCGGGTTGGTGAAAAACGGCGCGCGTGGAAGCTGTCGAGGTGCCTGCGCAGTGTTCCCCGCCATGTCCGGCCGTTCCGCGTCGTGACTCGGATCTCCCGGGACACCCCAGATCGTCAAGTCGACGAGCTTGACGCCTTTGATCCGCGAAGTACCGGCACTGGTAGTGGTCAGACCATAGTCGGCTTCCGACCGGGGGCTAACCTTCAGAATCACAAATACGGCGCTGGCAGCGACAAAGCCGAGTTCCGCGGTCACGTCTGCATTTCGCGGCTCGAGATTGATCACAGGGTACGCGAGCCCTTCGAGTGGAATTCCATTGTCGAAGAGGGTGATGTGGGCGATGCCGACTTGGGTGTCAGGTGGGCACCGAAGGCTCAGGTAATCGGCTTGATTGCACTGCGGCGTCGCACTGGGGTCTCCGATCATCCCCGGTGGCAGTTCCACGGCGACATCGCGCACGTTCCCTTCCAGGTGATTGCCGAAGGGACCACCGGTCGAGAAGCTCGAGAATGCAAGGTGCGTGGTCAGGTCGGGGTGCGCACCCGCCGCCGAGGAAGTGCTCGCAACCGAGAACTCTTCGATCGAAAACGCCGCCGAGGCAGACGAGGCCGCCACCAGCAACGTTACGCAAGCGAGCAACAGCGCACCGATGCCCCTCCCGGTGAACCTCGGACGTCCCCTCATCGGCCTGCCCTCCCGCCGTGCTTGGCATCTCGCTTGTGATGGTGGTTTTTCTCGCTCTTGACGCAGCGAACCGTGCCATGGCGCCGGACCTTCTGGGTTCCCTTCCGGCAGGTGATTCTTTGCGGAGCGGGGTTGCCCGCACCGTCGAGGTTGCTGCTGGCGGGTCCGGGAATGGCAGAGGCCGCGGAACGCGCCCCATGACAGCCGTCTCCTTCGCACGACGCAGGTGGCGCGGGCGGGGGCGGGAAGCCGCCTCCCTCCCGCGCGTCATAGACCTTGAAGACGGCGCCGTTTTGATCCTGAGGGACCAAGGAGTCGGCCGTAAAGATGAATACGTCGCGACCATCCATGCCGCTGCCGGCATAGGCAGAGTCGGTGGTCCCGCGGCCACTGGAGATCAGCGCCGCTGCACCGGAGGCGACCGTGTATTCGTACACATCGTTCTTCCCGTTGATGTCCTGCGGGACGATCGCATCGCGGGAGTTGAAGAAGACCCTGTCACCATGCGTATCGGCGTTCGCCGAATACAACTTGTAGAACCCGCCTATGACCCCCGACGCCCCGCCTTCGTAAGTGAACAGAGAGGAGTCTGCCGTGGGCGGCGCGCCATCTGCTCGACAAGAGGCGCAGACGACGTCCCCTGAGGCTGGATCGTAGAGGTAGATCTCCATGAACCCGGCGTTGTCGTAGCCGGTCAGCGCCGCACGGGACTGGAACACCAGCTTGCTCCCGTCAGGGGTGAGACGGGCCTGTCTCGTCCTGGTTGAAGAGACGAGATCCCCTCCGGGGGCGCGGGTCCCGCTGAAGACCGGATCAGAGGGATCGAGCGTCGCCACAAAGTGGACTTCGCCGGCAGCGACCCGGAAGAGGTTCACTCCCCCGTCCACACCTCGTCCCGGTACGATCTGCTCCGGCGAGACGAAATAAGCCTGCGATCCGTCGGCCGACTCGATTACCGGCAAGATGTCGCATTTCTGGTTGCCAGGGGTCGGTAGCGGAGCCGCGCAAGCATCGGAGTTGCCAGAAGGGCTACCCCCGCTCGGCGCCGAAATCAGCGTTGACTGGTGAGTCGAAGTGTCATACTGGTACAGGTCCCGACTGGTGTCGGTGTCATCCGCCGACAGCGACACCCGCGTCGTGAAGAAGACGAGGTGCCCGTCAGTGGAGATCGAATCCACCAAAAGATCGCCGGTCGGTTCATTTTCCGGAACCGGGCCAAATGCCCTCGTGGTCGTGTCGGAGTCGGCCGACCAGATATTCAACGTCCGGCCGGCTTCAGAGGTGAAGACGGCGGTCGAGCCGTCCGCAGAGAGGCCAGCGTAATCGAAGTTCAGCGTTATCGGCGTACCGGTCTCGTCTTTGCTGACAAGCTTCGTGGTTTGCCCATCGGTCCAGTAGAGGGTAGGGAAGGGAGGATCCGCGGGGGCGCCGGGCACCAGCTGACGAAAATCCGTGAAGAGCACCTTACTCAGATCCTTAGAAGCTCCGACGAAAACCGCCTCCTCTCCCGAAGCGGGAACGTGGACCGACCCACGGTTGACGCGTGTGATCGAACCGTCTTCGTCGAGGATGTGGAGGTCGCGGTATTTGAAAGCGTTGGTGATGTCCGTTTCTGACGGTAGCGGAACCGGGTCATGATCCGGATCAGCGCTTACGTTGAAAGTGAGCCAAAGCAACCGGTCTGTGCCGGAGCTCGCAAATTGCAAGTCCGGTGGTCTCGAGGAGGCCAACTGATTCGGAATACCCACATATTCCGAATGCCATGACCCGCCACTTCTGACCGAGCGGTAGGTGTCGAACAGCCCGGCCGAACCGGGCACACCCGGCACGGGAGTGGTCGCTCGCCACAACACGGCGCTCCCATCGGCGGCCACCGCGCTCCACGGCGCTAGAAGTCGGTCAGCGGAATTGTCGAGCAGGGACCACGTCGAGACGGCCGCGTCCGGAGGAGAGGCCAGCTCGTAGGCTCGGCAGTCGGGCAACGCGGCGGAGGCACCGATCCGGTACTGGGCATTTGCGCAGGATTCGGGACCGGCAGGCACTGGCATGGTGATGGCCACGTCTTCACCCTGGATCGTCACGCCTGCGCCTTCGGCGACCAGGCGGAAGTGGTAGGTCGAGCCAGGGGCAAGCCCGGAGATCTGCCGGCTGACCAATTTGCTGACTCCGCCCGATCCGGCGGCGACGGGCTGGGTACTCTGCCCATAGGTTGCGGTCGGACCGTATTCGACCCACCAGGTGGTGGCGGAGTTGCGCGGATTGACGCGCCCGCCGAGGAGGGCGCTGGTCGCGCCGGCGAGGGGGAAGGCGGAAAGCGTGGTCACGCCCGGGGCGCCCGCCTGGGTAGTGAAGGAGACAGGACCGGCGGTGACTTCGCCGCCGCCGTCGTTCCTCGTCACCAAGGTGACTTCGTAGGTGCTGTTCGCTTCGAGGCGGACCGCGTCGGCCGTGACTTCGACCGAGGTCGAGCCCGCGGGGACTTCTTTTTCGTCTTCGGCACCCGGGCAGGAGATCGGCGCGCACTGGAAGTGATAGTGGACGGTGGAGATCGCCGGCGCCGGATTGCCGGGGGCGTTCGGGTTGATGTGACCGACCAGGTGCGCGGTAGTGTCGGTCGGCCCGGTGATCGGATCTAGCGTCACGGTCGGATTCGGAAGCGTTTCGGTGGTGAAGTCGGCGGTCCCGGCCGAGTGGATGTCTTCGTTTTCGGTGAAGTTGCGGGCCGTCAGACGCACTTTGTACGCGGTGCCGGGCCGCAGTCCTTCGAGGGTGCCTTGAACCGGTTCCCCGAACGACCCTCCGAGCCGCGGTTCCCAGTTCGCCCCGCCGTCGGTGGATACTTCGAAGACCCACGAGCCTTCTTCGCCTTCAGGGTTGACGGTGCCGGTGACATCCACCGTCGTGTAGGTGACGTTGGTGGCAGTCCCCATCGCGACGACGGGCGGCGCCGCGCCTACCGGGCCACTGAACGCAATCAGGCCAAGACAGACTGCGATCACAAGGATCAGCGATCCGACAGAGAACCGACGCCTCATCCGTTTCCTCCAACTTCTCCCGACATCTGGTGTGGGATCGACAAGGCCCGTCTCCCCCGAGACGCGATGGCCCCCTACCTCCCTGGTAGGACAGCGGCAATGTACCACACGCTGAATATGGTGTCTACAACTAGTTGCGGTCTACAAATCGAATGGTAAAGAGATTTCGGCACGGGAGTGTCTGTCGACGGGAGCCGGTCGGCACGATGCGCGCCGACGAGTTCAGCCACGAGCGCGGCAGACCCTGCTCAGCGTCCCACGGAGCGTCGGCCCGCCGACAAACTTGAAGGTCGTCCGGGCGAGCGCGAAACTGACCGTCCTGAGGCCCTCAGGCGCCGGACATCCCGCACTGAGGTAGCTGCGTTTTGCGCCTCCGGAGGCGTAGCGGCGTTCAAGCCGCAGGTCGATACCGGTCAGCTTGCCCCAGCTCCCCATCGCCTGTGGCAAGTCGGCGGTCAGCCGGGTGCCAAATTCGCCGCCTCCCAGCCGGCTGATCCTGAAAACGATGACGAATGAGGTCGCGAACGGGTGGGGCGAATAGATATGGCCGAAGAGGACCGGTTTGCCACCCTGGCGGCCATTGAAGACGAGAAGCGTGCCCTTCGAAGTCGAGGCGGGCTGGCCGGGGAGGGCGATCTGGGCTTCAAAAACTGCCCCTGCCGACCAGCGCCGCGCGACAGGCCGCAAGGGCGGTCTCCGTCGAGGCGGGTTCGAGCGCGTCATATGGACAGAGCGGCAGTCCGGCGGAATCGATCCGTCCCTCGCGGTTCAGTTCCAACGACATCGTCTTCAACTGTGGCGGAGGGGAGTCATCGGTCGTGGTGATGTGCCCGCCGACCTCCACGGCGATCGGGGCGGCGCCCGAGCGCGGCAGCGATTTGGGCGCGATTCCGCCGGAGATCTTGACGCGGACGTGACCTGCCTGGACAACCTCGGCGACGGCCAGTTTCGCGGATGCAAGAGCGAGCATCACCAGTAGCGCCGCCGGCAACGCCACCCGAGAGAAAGTCGAGGACGTCATCGTCCTTTCCGTCCCGCCGGCCGGCGACCCTTGTGGTGACGTCGGTGGGAGATCCGCCGCGCCTGGGTCCTCTGGGCCCTCCGCGAGGCACGGGACTTGGCCACGGCAGGCATCGACGCTCCCTGCTCCTGTGCAACCGGGCTCGACGTCAGGGCGCCCGAACCCGATGAGGCGGTGCCGGGGTCGGACGCGCCGGATACAGGCGATGCCCCCGTGCCGGCCTGCGCAGCGCGGGCGCCGGTTGCGTTCGGCAAGGGGACCCCGGTGGACCCGGCAGAGCCGGGCGGGTAGGCGTACACCTCTGCGAGTTCGGTGTAGCCGGAGGTGACGTAGACCCGCCCTTGAGTCGATCCGGTGGAGTTGTCCACGGCGAGGCCCGCGGGCAACGCCGTCTGGATCGCGTATTTGAGCCGGCCGAGATAGACCCCGGTCGGGTCGAAGGCGTAGACCACGGATTCGTGGCCCTCGGTGTATTCGGGCGTCAGGTCGTCGACGACGTAGACGGTCCCGGTCGTGTCGTCGACGGCGATCGCGGCGTCGCGGAGCGAGACGAAGTGGCCGGTGGGCGTTCCCGTCCCGTCGATCTGGGCGACCGGGGCAGTACGGCTGATCACAGGGTCGTAGACCTTGATGGCCGCGGTTGCGGCGTCGGGAACGTAGACGAAGCCCGCCGTCGCGGGGAAGGCCGACACCGCGACCCCGTAGCCCTCCTGGAGGTCGCCGACCCCGATCGGTTCACCTTCGAGGCCTGCCGCGTCGAAGGTCGCGACCCGGTCGCGCTCGTCGACGTAGACCGTGCCCGAGTCGTCCACGGCGACGCCGGTCGGACGGGAGCTATCGACGCCGGCGCCTGCGATCACCGTGCCGACACCGAAGATCGGCGCCACCCCGAAACGGACCGCGTTGCGATGGAAATTGTTCACGTAGACGTTCCCCGCGGGAGCGATGGCGAGCCCGCAGGGCCCGTCGAGCGGGTCCTCGTTGGCGCGCTGGCTCAGGTATCCGGCGTCGGCGGAATAAACGTCGATGGCATGGTGGTAATAGTCGGAGACGTAGAAGTCGCCCGCGGCGTCGACGGCGAGTCCACAGAGACCTTCGAGCTGGCCGGCCGGGGGAGGGACCGGCGGCGGAAGCAGCGGCGGCACGGGCTTGAGAATGAAAAGCGGATCGCCGATTGCGGCGCCGGCGGTCGGCGACAGGATCGCGGCCGTGCAGCTGACGATGGCGAGGACCGAGAACATGGCCCGGAGACGGGTCGACGACCTCATGACTTCACTCCCTTCGTCTTCGCGTGTTGGTGCTTTTTTGGCCTGCCGTGCTTCTTGTGCTTGCGCCCCTTGCCGCCGCATTGCCCGCGGAGCCTCGTCGTGAACGAGGCGCCGCGGTCGTTCTGGCCCAAGGCGCGAACCGTCGCCAACGGTGGCGTGGCGCAGATGTTCGAGGAGTTGACCAGAAGGCCGCGCTTGCCGCCGAAGAGGGTCATCACGAAGCGCGAGAGCGGTGCGTCGGGGAGTTCGTCGAAGAACACCCTGATGCCCCCATTGGCGGGTTCGATCCGCCCGCTGAGATCGATGCGGATCGAGCCCGAACGCAGGGTCGCGGCCAGGTCGGGAAGCGTGTTATCGGAGGAGCGCAGATAGACCTTGCCGCGGAGCGGCTGGTCGAAGAGCGGCGTATAGGCGACGGCTTCGCCATAGACCGAGGTCACCGGACAGCGTTCGGCGGCGTACCGCGGTCGATTGCAGATGTCGCGGATGTGACCCTGGGCGAGGAACTCCGAATGGGGCATCGTCACGTCGATCCGCTTGAGGTTGGAGTCCTTGGCGCCACGTGAGGCGAAGGTGGCCCGCAGGGACGGGAAGGAACCGCGCTTCGAGCCGCCGCGTAGGCGCAGGCCGAGTCGCGGATGGAAGCCCAGGTTGCGACAGTTCAGGAGCTGAAAGAAGCTCGTCGCGGTGGCCGTCTGATCGTCGGCGGGACTGGCGAAGTCCGCGCCCGATCCGGTGAGGGTCGATTCGAGCCGGGAGGCGACGCAGCTCGAGGGGTTGTGGGTGAATTCGGGACGGTCGATGTAGATGCGGATGTCGCGCAGGTGCAGCGGCACGCCGTCGAGGATGTGAGGGATCGGGTCCGATGCGCCGCGGTCGATTCGCAGCTGTGCGGTGAGGGGATCGATCTGGAAAGCCGAGCGGATCACGATCGTGCCGAGGTCGAAAGGGCCGACCGTGGCCGAGTTGATGGTCACCAGGGAGAGCGGCGCGCCGTTGTATGGACCGGCGAGGTAGATGCGGCCGCCGGCATAGGTCAGCGTGCCGCCGACGCCGTAGCCGGTGAGCGTGCGGCCGACCTGGCTCGCGGCGGGGCAAGACGGATTCGCGGTCTCCGCCGTGCCGCTCCGCGACCGCGCGGCGGCGATCGCCGCGTCGGGACAGAAGGGGATGCCCGCTAGCTTCGCGGTGATCCCCTTCGGCAGGTTCAGCGAATAGGAGGTGATCTCTCCTTCGGTATCGCGACGGGTGAGGTGGACGAAATAGGGCGTGTAGGAGCCGACGTTGGAGTTGTAGCCGCCGGCGACGGCGCCGGGACGGAACGGCGGGGCCCCGGAGGGACACGGCCCCGCGTCGATACCGGTCTCGATCGGCGTGCCGTTGGTGCTGATGACGGGCGCGACGCCTTCGGCCCAGGGGCTGAGGGTGATCGTGCTGTTCGCCGGACCGCAGACCGCGGGCGTGACGAGGAACGCGCGCTGGCCCGCGCGGAAGTCGAGTTCCAGGTCGGTGTAGGGGATCTGGGGCAGATCGTCGACTATCGCGGTGAGGGTTCCGGTGACGGGATCGGGATCGATCCGCACCGGCAGCTTCACCTGAATACCGCGGGCAGGCAGCTTCGCGATCAGGTAGACGGCGAGCAGTGAGCCGAACGGGTTCTCGTCCTGCGTTGCCAGGTAGATCGAGCCCGAGAACCGTTCGTTGGCGGCAAAGAGCGGTGAACGCACCGAGAATTCGCCGATTTTCGAACCGTTGGGGCAGCCGTCCCCCGGGGCCGAGAAGGCGGTCTCGGCAGCGTACTGGGCAGGCGCGCAGCCGATGAGGCCGGCGCCGACCGAAGGGTTCAGGGTAACGCCGGCGGGCAGAGCCACCTTGACGCGACGGATCGCGGGGACGAGGAGGAGGTTGGCGTTGATCACCGATTCGACCTTCGTCGAAAGGGCGACGTGGTAGCCCGAGGGCGAGGAGGCCTTCTTGTCGTTCAGGACCCCGGTCGCGGTGGCATCGGCACGCAACAGATCGCAGCCGGTGAGTGGCAGCGGCGAGCCGCCGGGGTCGCGGTTGGCGGCTTCGGCGGTCGCCACACCCGGCTGCTGCCAGGAGGTCGCGCCGGCGGTGAAGACGAGAGTCGGCCCACATCTGGAAGGGAGGCTCACGTAGGCGACTTCGCGGTTGCTCTGGACGCCGGCGATCTGACATTTCGCCCAGGGGAAGCCCGGTTCGGCCTCGTCCAGGCAGTTGCCGCGTTCGGCGTCATGGGAGGTGCGCCAGGGCGCACCCCAGAAGGAGAGCCGGAGCCCGGTGAGGTCGAGGAGAGGCGGCAAGGCCCGGGCGCGGAGGGTAAGTGCCGAGGCGCCGCCGGCGGATTCGGGAAAGGCAAGGTCGAAGACCACCGGCTCCCCGTAGGGCGAGAAGCCGATCTCCGCGGCGATGCCGGACGGCGGCTTCAGGTTGAAAAGACCGAAGCGGAGCGGGTGACCGCCGTCGCGGGCCGCATCGACTTCGGCGGTACCGATCTGGCTGGCGACCGGACAGCTCTCGCCCGAGGCGCTCGCTTCGAAGGGCGAGTTCCGGGGCGTGGCGAATTCGCCCGGTTGGCAGGTTCCGATGGCGTTGGGGTTCAGGAGCAGACCCGGTGGCAGCGCAAGCGTCAGTTCGCGAGGGTCACCGTCCGGCACGCCGCCGGCGAGGGCGCGGAAGTCGACGCCGACATCGAGCTGGTAGGGATGGAGGCCCGCCTGGGTCGCCGTGGTGCCGCCGTTGGCGATCGCCCGCACCCGGAAGCCTTCCTCGCCGGAGAGAAACCCGAAGTCGGCCGCGGCGTGCGCGGGATGGATCGCGACGCAGGCGGCGAGCACCAGCACGAGCGTGACTCCGGCTCGGCGCAGCCTCACTTCGCTGCACCCGCGGGCCGTGATCCACCGTTCTTCTTATGGTGCCGGCGAGACCGGTGGTGCTTCTTGCGCTTCGACTTGCGAGGCTTTGCCTTGGACCCATAGTGGGCGTAGTGGACCTTCGGGTTGCCGACCCCGGGAACCGTGGTGGAGAGCCCCGGGTCGCGCGGTTCGGGCGGCAGGACCTGGCAGTTGTCCCCGAAGCAGGGAATCGGTTCGAGCGGCTTCGGCGTGAGGAAGTTCTGCGCCACGGCGATGGCGGTGCCTTCGATGTTTTCGACCACCAGGCGGAGGTGGTATTCGGAGCCAGGTTCGAGGCCGCCTGCTTCACCGAGGAGCGCGGAGACCGGAACGCCGGCCGTACCCGCCAGGAGCCAACCGAAACCGTCGGAGGCGGCCCCCGCGAACGCTTCCTTGCCTTCGGCCACGTTGCGGCGATAGGTGGCGTCGGTGATGTAGTCGAAGCGGTAGAAGGTTTCCTGGGCCCGGGGGCCGATCACGCCGTGTGCCCGCGCCGTCGTAGCCCCGACTTCGGTCGCCGCTTCGGCAACCGCCGTAGGTGGGGCGCCGGCGGCCGCAGCGGGCAGGAGGGCGAGGATCAGAAGGGCCGACAGCAGGATGGAGAGCCGCCACGACCAGACGTTGATCGATCTCTTCCCTGGTCTGCATGCGGTTGAACTTCGCTCCCCCACCCCAACCTCCCTAGCTTCGCGTGGACCGAAGGTAACGCAATTCGAGGATGATGTCTACAAACGATTATATCGGTATAGATGGGACCAGACCATCACTCGTCTGGTGGCGGCATCTCGAAGAGGATGAGCGAGCCGCGGATGTCGAGGGCCCGGTTCTCATCTTCGGCCAAACGCCCTTCCGAGGCGGCGATCACATCCATGGCCGCGTCGGTCGCGGCGTCGAAGATGCGCGTGAGGTCAGCCCATCCCCGCTCGTCGACCGAGCCACGAAGGTGGACGAGGTGGCGGTCGGTGCGTGCGTCAAAGGTGCCGCCGTCGGTTGCCAAGGTGAGCTCGGCCCGAAGCAGCTCGAGGATCCGGGCGGAGACGGCCGCCCTTTCCACCTGTCCCAAGGAGCCCCACTCCTCGGTGTTCATGTAACGCAGCCGCGACCTCCAGAGCGTCTCCCCCGCCTCACCCTCGAGCGTTTCGAGGTGACCCAGAAGCTCCAGCGTCAAGAGCTCGCGGTCGACCTCCTCCCTGGAGACCGACAAGGACTCTGCGATGACGTCTGCGGAGACGAAATCGTCCTCGATCGTGGCGTGGATCCGGAAGGCGAGTGCCTCCCTCGTGATCCGCTGGAGAGTTGCCCGCCGGCCCCTGCCGCGACCGTCGCCGCCTGCGATCTCGCTCGCCGCCTGCGTTCCGATGAACGGCGTGAGGGCGAGGTGCGTACAAATCGGCGCCAGCGCGGGGAGGGCAGCCGCACCGCGCTCGTCGGCCACCCGTGAAGCGAGGGCGAGGATGGCTGAGCTCACTGCTTCACCGGCGCCCTCCGGCATCGTCGGCGTCGTGCGGCGACCCCCGTCGAGTAGACGCCCAAGCGGCCGCAACAACTCCGTACGTCTGCGGATCGCCTCCGATCCTCCGCCGGCGTAGTCCACCAGCAGTAGCCCGGCGATCTCCGGACGGAAGGCGAGGAAGTTGAAGAGCGCCCCGAGGGCCGCCCGCACACCCGGTGCCCATTCTCCCGGTCTGCCGAAGGCCAGCGTCGTCGCGGCCATCGCCTCGGTGGCGGCGCTCTCGAGCGCGGCGAGGAGTACATCGTCCTTGCCCGCGAAGTTCGCATAAAAGGTCCTCGCCGACATCGAGGCGCGGCGGATCGTCTCCTCGACGCTCGCCTCCGCATAGCCGCGATCGGCGAGGACCGCCGTGAAGGCGCGTACCGCCCGATCGGCATGGTCGTGCCCGTGGATCGGACCGGGACGTGGACGTGGCGGCCTGCCCGTGTGGCGGAGGGGCTCGGCGGGAGGCTCGTAGGTGGAGAAGATCGCCGCGAAGTCGGAGAAGGCCTTCGGGATCTCCGCCTCCCTGCCGGCGAGGAGACGCATGCGCGCCAACTCGACCAGACCTCCCACCAATGCCGTCAGGACCTCGGTCGGCAAGGCCACGGACTGGCCTGCGGCGATATCGGCCATCGGCGCTTCGAGTCGCCTCACTGCCTCGGCGAGACGGGCGCTGACGCGCGGTCCCGCGCCGAGGGAATCGACCAGGCAGACGCGGCCCGCCGCAGGGTGTGCTGTCAACAGCTCGGCGCTGACCCGGGTGGCCGCCGACGCCCAGTCGTCCTCCGCCGCCGCAGAGGCGGTGATCCGTCGCGTGGCCACGGCGAGAATCGCGTCGATCGTCTCGAGTAGAAGGGCTTCCTTGTCTTCAAAGAGCGAGTAGAACGATCTCGTGGAGACGCCCGAGACCTCGACGACGTCGGCGACTCTGGTCGCCGCGTAGCCACGCTGGGAGACGCTCGCGACCATCGCGGCAAAGAGGCGTTCGCGCTGATTTCGCGCTACCTCCTCCGCCGAATTACCAGGTCCGGGAGCGAGCCTCCGCTCTCGCAGGGTCGCCGAATCGCCCCACGGCGTCAGGACAGAGCTGGTCATATCGGGACGCTGACGCGAGTCGGAGCACCGACAATTTTCTCTCTTCTCCAACTCATGCCGGAAGTCTAGACCGCGCCTTGCCGAGATGGCGCGTAGAAAAATTCGCGGGAGCATTGGTTCTTGTCTATCCTCGACCCCAGGGAACTACAGGGTCGGGACCGTGGTCGGTCGGCTGATCCCAACACAGGGAATCTCGAGATTCGGGGAGACACGATGGCGCTGATAGGGACGAAGCTGCCGACGCGGGCCGGTGCCGGTGGGGCCGGTATCCGGATTCCGGACCCGCCAGATCCTGACCCGTTCGCCGACCCGCTCTCGGTCGCCTTGCTCGACTTGATCTTCGAGCGGGGTTATGAGGCGATCGACGAGCAGGCGATCGCCAGGCGTGCCGATACCTCGCTTGAGGAGTTCTACCGGCGCTTTACCGACAGACGCGACTGCACCGTCAAGACGATGGAACTCTGCGTCCGCGACTTTGAATGGCTGGTCGAGAGCTCCTACATGACCGGGGTCGACTGGCAGGAGGGATTGAGGGCCTGCGCGTGGGCAGCTGCCGACTACGTCGACGAGCACCGCCAACTGGTCTGGGTGCTGACCGTCGGTCTGCTGCAGGCCAAGAGTGAGATGCTGCGGGTGATGCGGGAAGAGTGGCTGATGTACGGAGCGAGGATCATCGAGCGCGGCAGGGCTGCCGCACCCGATCCCGACATGGTTCCGGCCGGGGCCGCCCTGAACGCGATGGGGTCGATCGCTCAGCTCCTGACGCACCGGATGCAAAAAGGCGAAATCAACAGCTCGCCCCACGAGGCCGTTCCGCAGCTGCTCTACCTCTCGGTGCGCCCTTACCTGGGTGAGGAGGCCGCGCGCCAAGAGCTGCACGCGCCCCGACCGCCCGGCTCCTTCATCACACGCCGGACCCCTCGACTCCAGGCGGCATAGGGAGACGGATGGCCGCAATCCCGACACGGCAATTACCTCTGGGCCCGAGGCGAGCCATCGCGGGTGAGCCCGGTATCCCGAGGTTCCCGACCACCGATCCTTTTCGCGACCCGATCTCGATCGCCGTTGTCGACTTGATCGCCGAGCGCGGCTATGAGGACGTGAACGAGCACGACATCATCCGCCGAGCGGGCGTTTCCACCGATGAGTTCCGCCGCCGCTTCGCCGACAAGCAAGATTGCACCATCGCCACGGTCAAGGCCACGATGGATGTGTTCCGATGGACCCTCGAGGTGGCCTATTCGAGTGGCTGCGACTGGCAGTCCGGCCTGCGGGCGTCGGCATGGGCAGCTGCCGACTACCTGGATGCTCATCCTACGATCGTCCAGGTCGTCGCGGTCGACCTCTTGGCGGCGAGAAACGAGATGCTCCGGGTCGTGCGTGAGGATGCGCTCATGTTTTCTGCCTTCCTTATCGAGCGCGGGCGTGCGACGGCGCCCGATCCAGAGGTGGTGCCTGCGGGCGCGGGATTGATGGCGATGGGCTCGATCGCGCAGCTACTCACGCACCGCTTGCACAAGGGAGGCCCGGTCGAACCACATGAGATGGTGCGACCCATGCTGTACATGGCGGTCCGGACTTACCGCGACGAGGAGACAGCGAAGGTCGAGCTGCATGCTCCCCGTCCACCCGGCTCCTTCGTAGTCCGACCCACAGCCGAAAACTAGCCGCGGGCCTCCTTGGCCGCCCGTTTGTGGCCGATGTAGGGGGTTAGCACCAGCTCGGTCAGTTCCGGCAGAAGCTCCAGGAGTCGCTCCCCCTCCCCCGCGTTCACCTTCGCTGTAATCAGCGCGGCGAGCCCGCCCGCCATCGCCAGCTCCGCGCCTTCGTTCGCCACCTTCGAACGCGGCACCCGATCTCCGGCGACTACCCCGATCAGTCTTTCGAGGAAGGCGCGGTAGCGCTCCAGGAAACGTCCGCCGGCCGCCGGCGGCGCGATCAGCGCGAACCGGACGAGGTCGGGGTTGGCGGCCAGCTCCTCGAGCATCACCGAGAGCTGCGCTTTCGCCCTCGCGGGCCAGGCGCGAATCGTGGTGCCGGCGTCCGTCATGACCTCGACAAGGTGATCCTCGATCAGGCCGAAGGTGTCCAGGAAGCAGGCCTCCTTGCTGTCGAAGTAGGAGTAGAAGGTTCTGCGCGAGACGCCTGCCGCGGCTGCGACCTCCGAGATCGTCGTCTCGTGATAGCCGTGGGCCGCGACCGTCGCGATCATCCCCGCGGTGAGGCGGTCGCGTTGGTTCCGGGTGACGAACTCGCGCGAGAGCCCATGGCGCCCGGGCGGCAGGCGCTGGAGCCCCGCGTCGTCCCCCTCCCGATCCGGCGGATTCATCGGCGAGGTTATACACGCGCGTGGCATCGTTTGCACACCCGTGTCAAGTTCGGAGCCGCGCGTGTATCGTCGGCGAGCGGCGACGGACAGCGGGGATCAGGAGGCGCGGGCGAGGGCCGCCCCGACGGCCCGGCGCGTCGCCGCAGGCCCGAGATATGGCTCGAGCGCGACCTCTGCCATCTCGGCGAAGAGCGAGTCCACTTCTTCTAATTCGCCCCGTACCAGACGGGACTGGAGAAGCCAGAAAAGCCCGCTGGCTGTCGCTTCCTCAAAGGCCGGCGGCCAGTCACGGTCGAGGGTCGAGACCTCCCGACCTTGCGCGAGGTAGGCGGCGATCTCATCGATCATGGCGCCGTAGCGGGCCAGCACCCTCGGGCCGCCGGTCTGCGCCTCGAGGAGAACGACGCGGGCAGAAAGGGGATTGGCGGCCGCGAAACGGAGTAGGGCCAGCATCCCGTCACAGAATCGCTCGGTCCATCCGCCCCCGTCGAGGGCCCTCGTCAGGGCGTCGCCGGCTTCGGCGGAGATCCGCTCGCAGACCTTGTCGAGGCACTCTTCCTTGCCGTCGAAATGGGCATAGAAGGAGCCGACGCCGACGTCGGCCGCCGTGATGATGTTGTCGACGGTCGAGTCCTGAAAGCCGCGGCGGGCGAACACACGGACCGCGCCGTCGAGGATCCGGCGGAGCTGTCGTTCACTGAGCTCCTCGCGAGAGAGCCGGGTCGTCCCCACCGGAGTTCCCCTGAGCGCCTGCGGTAGCCGGGCCATGGCACGAAGCATAGTCACGGGCACGGTTGGTAGAGGCAATTGATCCTTTCAGCTTCTTTTATGTGACGCGATTCGATGACATCGTTCCTATTAAGACGATAGTTTTCCCGAAACTGACCGCGCGTGCGACGTCCGCGAGCGGGAACCTACCTTCGTATCGATGGACGACCCTCGCGACCAGCAGCCCACCCCCCGCGCCCGCCCGATCTTCCCCCCGGCGAGGCGGTTGGTCGACCTGCGCAGGGAGCGGCCAGGGGACACCGAGATCCGAAGCATCCTCGGGCGGGCAGCGATCGAAGTCGCCGGAAGAGACGGGTACCCGGGAGTGACCGTGGATGGCATAGTCGAGCGCTCCGGCGTGAGCCGGCCCGTCTTCTACCGACTGTTCACCGACCGCGAGGACTGCTACCTCCATGGGTACTCCGAGCTCGCCCCAGTCCTGGTCGAGACCCTCCTCGAGATGTGTGCTGAGGCGGCATCCTGGCGCGATGGCGTCCTCGCCGCGCTGCAGAGGTTCGACTCCTTCATCCACGCCGAACTCGACCTTGCCTGTGGACTTATCGCGGAGGTCCGGGGGGCGGGGCCTCCGACCCTGGCGATTCGCGGCCGCCTCGCCGCCGAGCTGGCGGCTGGACTCGAGCACGCCGCCAGGGAAGCCCCCGATGTCTCGCCGCCGCCGAGTGCTGCCGAGTTCGTGCTGGCCGCAATCGAGTCGACGGCGATAGGCGCCCTGGCAAGACGCGATCCTGGAGAGTTCACCGCGAACATCGACGGTCTCGCCTTCCTCGCCTACGTGACGCTACTCGGCGAGCAGCCTCCATCGCTCGGAAGGCCGGACGCGGGTCCGGACTGATCGCAGAGATCTCGGACCGGTGCGTACAGGTTCTTTCTTTTATAGACATGACCCTCACCGATCGCTATATTGGTGGCGCCTGTTTCCGCAGGTGACCTCATCCCTGGGCGGATTCCCATCCGTCTGAAGAGGTCTGCCGGACGCCCCTTTCCCTGGGTGGCGCCGCGCTAGGCACAAGTGATCCGTTCCGTTATTTCCCAATCGGCGGTCCGGTCCTTGTGCCGTGCCGTTTTCGCCGAGGTACGGCGGGATGGAGCTTCTGTCTTGGCGTGATCGCCGTACGCCGCAGGGGTGGCGAGTTTGGACGGCGTTGGCTTACACCGGAGTAACAGCCCGCCTCGCTGCCGATGGCGTGCGCGCCCAAACCGCCGGCAGCCTGGCCTGCTCCTAAGGCGGTAAGCATGGCGAGGGCGGGATTCGAACCCGCGACACCACGATTTTCAGTCGTGTGCTCTACCAACTGAGCTACCTCGCCCGGGGCATGCCAAAGGCTGCCGCAGCGGGCAATCGTACCGGTGGCGGGATGCCCGGCGGCGCGCGGTGATTGCATCCGTGGATGCGCATCGTCCGAGTTGCCGTCCTCTGCGCCGCCGTCGTGGTGGTCGGCCTGGTGCTGGTTTCCGGCACCGAGGACAGTGGGTCGAAGACGCCGGCCGCCCTGCCGGGCCTGCCGGCACCGTTCGTCGGGACCGCCGTGGTCGGCGAGGGGGGCCTCATCGCGTCGATCGACGCCTATGGAGACGTGGTCGACCTGCGAGCCGGGCCGGCGGGAGAGGCGCTGATCGACAACCCCTCCGACCGCCAGGCGGCAGGGACGGTACCGGCCCGCACCGGGATCGTCCCGCGGATGGCGGTCCGCGATTCGCCTCCGTTGCCGATCTGGCGGGCCGAATCAGTCACCCAGCACTACCTGCGCGACTCGAACGTGGTCGAGACCGTCGCCTACATCAAGGAAGCGCGGGTGTGGGTACGGGTGGCCGCGGCGGGAGACTCGCTGGCCTTGGAGATGGTCACCGGCTCGAGTAGGCAGGGCCGCGGGCTGCCGGCGATCTCGGTCCAGGTGGAGGACGGGATCCACTGCGCGCACGCGAAGCACGGCGACGTGCTCGACCTGCTCTGCCGGGTGGGCCGGGCGCTGCCGGTCCTCGATGAGGAAGGCAATTCGAGGGAGGTGTTCCGGGAATGCGATCGGATCATTCACGGCGCCGTGGGAGCGGGGCGACGCTGGTCGAGGAAGGCGCGGGACCTCGGCGCGGGGGCGCCGGGATGGGCGCGGGAGATGTACCGCCGTTCGCTGTTGACGCTCCACGCGCTCACCTCACAGCGGACCGGCGCCGTTGCGGCCGGAGCAAGGGACGGCTGGGCGTACGTCTGGCCGCGCGACGCCGCCACCGCCGCGCTGGCCCTGCAGGCCTCCGGTCACCACGCCGACGCGCGCCGCGTCGTCCGCTTCCTGAAGACCCTCGACCTCACCACGGCCGCGCGCTTCGACGAAGAGGGCGCGGCGATCCCCGGCCGCGCCGCCCAGGGCGACGCCTCCGGCTGGGTCGCCGCCGCCGCGGCTGCCACCGGCCTCGAAGCGCGCCGTCTGCACGCCCCGTGGCGCGACCGCGCCGACTACCAGGAGTCCTCCCCCGGCACCTACCTCGGCAACGCCCTCGCCGCCACCGCGACCCTCGATGTCGATGGGCCGAAAAGCGCTCTACATCAGCGCTTTTCGGCCCATCAACGTCGTGTGGCGCGGGAATTTGGGACGGTGGACGGGCTCGTGCGGAGGGCTGGGGACCCGGGTTCCGGGCTGGACTCGGCGGCAGGGTGGGCGGTGCGGCCGTTCGAGATTCGCCCGCTCTACCCGGCTGCGGAAAAGACCCTGCTGCGCCTCGCCGAAGGCGGCACCCCTTACGGGATCACGCCCGGCGAAGGCTGGGAAGGCGGCGAGGACCCGTGGACGGCACCGACCGCCTGGAGCGCCTGGGCGCTTGCGGGGCTCGCCGCCGAAGGACGCGGCGCGGCCGACCGGCGCGCGGCGCTCGGGCTCCTCGCCGACCTCCGTCGCGCCTCGACCTCGGCCGGCAGCCTTCCCGAGCGGGTCGGCGTCCACACCGGCATCCCGACCTCGACCACTCCCCTGCTCTGGTCGAGCGCCTTCACCGTCCTCGCCCTGCGCGAACTCTGGCCCTAGCCGACCACCCCATGTCCTTGGTCGCCCACAGGGCTACCAAGGACATGGCCCTGTCATGGGACGCGCCAGCGGTGGAGCGAGTTGCGGTAGTGGAGGGCGCGGCCGGCGCCCTCGCCGGTGACGACGAAGCTCTCGGCCTGCGGTGGCGCTTCGCCACGCAGCCGCTCGATCAGCTCGTAGTTGGCCGGGCCGCCGGAGCCGCGGTTCAGCCACTCCTCGTAGTCGATCTCAAAGGGAACGACCCGGTCGAGGTCGGGCTCGAGGCCGACCCGCTTCCCCAGCGCCGCGATGCGAGATGGCGTCAGCAGCGCCCAGTGCGAGGGATCGCGCAGGCGCTCGATCTGTTCCTGCCAGGCCGCGCTCGCGCCGTCATCGTCGGTGACGAAATCCGAGACGATGACGTAGCCACCCGGCTTCACCACCCGCCGCATCTCCTCCAGCACCCGCACCGGCGCCGGGATGTGGTGAAGGCTGAAGCGGGTGATCGCCCCGTCGAGCGAGGCGTCCGGCAGATCGAGCGCGGTCGCGTCGCCGACCTCGAAGCTGACGTTCGGAGTTCCGGCCTGCACCGCGTCGGCGCGCGCCTTCTCGATCATCGTCGGGGTCAGGTCGATCCCCACCACCGAGCCGACCCGCGCCGCCATCGCGCGGGCGATCAGGCCGGGCCCGCAGGCGGTCTCGACCCAGCGCGCCTGCGGATCCTCCGGCACCAGGTCGATGAGCACGCCGAGCGTCTCGGCCAGGCTCATCGTCGGGCTGCGGGCAAACGAGTCGGCCTGATGGGCGAACTCGTCGCGGATCGAGGTGCTGTGGGCGTCGGCGCTCATCGGCCCATCGTAGGCATGCTGGGATCAATCCTCGGCGAGGGCGACAGCGACCGCCTCTGAGGCGGTCTCCACCGGGATCAACCCGGGCGCGCCCTCCATCCCATCGCGGCCGACCAGACCCCAACTGCGCAGGGCCACCACCGTGCGGCCGATCGCCCGCGCGTGCCCGATCTCCGAGAGCGTCCCCCACTCCCCGCCGATCGCGATCACGACCTCCCCCGACCCGACCACGGCCAGGTTCCGCGCCTGCCCGACCCCGGTCGCGACCACGTGGGTGCAGTCCGGATTCGCTTCCCCCGGATCGACCCAAGGCAGCACCCCGATGACCTCCCCGCCGATCGCGGCCGCCCCCCGAGCCACAGCAGCCATGACCCCTCCTCTCCCCCCACAGACGACGACCGCCCCGGCTTCCGCCAGCCGCCTGCCGACCTCCTCGGCGAGCCGCCAGCTCTCCGACCCCTCGACCGCGCCACCCGCCCCGATGACGGCGACCTGCCGCTTCACGCCCGCCGCCCGCGCCCGTCGGGGCCGCATGAGGGGACCCTGAGCGAACCTCCCCGCAGATCGTGAGTGAAGGGTCCCCTCATGCGGCTCTCCTCACGGCCCCGTCCGCCGCCCGCATCTGCCCCATCAACTCCAGCGCGCCCGCCTTATGAAGTGGTTCGTTGAGGTTCCCGCACTTCGGGCTCTGCACACAACTCGGGCAGCCGCTCTCGCACGGGCACTCGCCGATCAGCCGCGCGGCGTCGCCCAGCAGCCGCTCGAACACCTCGAAGCCCCGCTTCGTGATCCCGACCCCGCCCGGGTGCCCGTCGTAGATGAAGATCGTCGAGCGCCCGGTCTGGAAGTGGACGTTGGTGGAGAGCCCGCCGATGTCCCAGCGGTCGCACATCGCGATCAGCGGCAGCACCGCGATCTGCCCGTGCTCGGTCGCGTGCAGTGCCCCGAGCAGGACGTCGGGGGGCAGGCCGAAGTTCCCCTCCGGCAGCACGTACCAGAGCGCCTGGGTGACGAAGCTCTGCTCGGGCAGCTCCAGCCCGACGATGTCGATCGGTTCGTTGTCGGCGATCGAGACGCGCTGGAAGGCGATCACCTGCTCGGTCACCGAGACCTCGCCGAAGTTCAGCTGCACCCCGGCGACCTCGCGCTGCTCGTGGATCCGCTCGATGTAGATGTCGGTCTCTTTTTTCGGCCGCGTGTACCAGTCGCCGTCGAAGCTCGACACCAGCGCCCGCCGCTCCCGGACGTCCAGCTGCT
>Ga0134125_10000573_pt1 | contig 48718 bp, 42 predicted proteins | sample KB31751_FD_96464 | JGI IMG/M metagenome (GOLD analysis project Ga0134125, IMG submission 96464) | Terrestrial soil microbial communities with excess Nitrogen fertilizer from Kellogg Biological Station, Michigan, USA - KB3-175-1 | ecosystem: Environmental > Terrestrial > Soil > Unclassified ... | reverse complement strand
TCGTCGGCAGCGTTTGGACGTGGACAGCCATCGACGCCGATACGAAGCTGATTCCGTGCTGGCTCATCGGCACGCGCGATGCCGGATGCGCCACGGAGTTTATTCAGGACTTGGCGGGCCGTCTCGCGAATCGCATCCAACTGACAACCGATGGCCTGAAGGTTTATCTCAATGCCGTATACGATGCATTCGAGAACAACATCGATTATGCGATCTTGCACAAACTCTATGGCCGCGACATGCCGGATGCTTCGCGCTACAGCCCCGCACAGTGCATCGGATGCGAGAAGAAGGATGCTATCGGTAGCCCTGACCCCGATCACGTCAGCACGTCCTACGTGGAGCGCGCAAACCTTAGCATGAGAATGTCCATGCGGCGCTTTACTAGACTTACAAATGCTTTTTCTAAGAAGCTTGAGAACCACTCAGCGGCGGTTGCGCTCTACTTCATGTGGTACAACTTCGGGCGTGTTCACCAGACCTTGAAAACCACTCCGGCAGTTGCGGCGGGCGTTGCCGATCACGTCTGGACGGTCGAAGAAATCGTCAGTTTGATGGATTCAAACTGACCCACTACCTGCGCATGCTCGCCACTGGGAAAGCTGCAGAAGACTTCGATGCCGTATGCCGCCGGCGGGAGCCCGTCGGCATGGAAGACATACTCCTACGACGGTCTGGGCCGCACGCTGACTTCTCAGTTGCCGGATGGGGCGAGCACCACGCATTATGCTTACGCGGGTAACCAGACAACCGTGACCGATCCAGCGGGGAAGTGGAAGACGTTCACGAGCGATGTGCCGGGGAATCTGGTGACAGTAACAGAGCCGGATGCTTGCGTGACGGCCAACACTTATACGACAAGTTACACTTACGATTGGATGAAACATCTGACCGGCGTAAGCATGCCTCGGGCGAACGTATCCTACACCGGCACGACATGTTCGGAGCCCGGCGGCTTGACAACGCAAACGCGGACATTCGTGTATGACAGCGCCGGACGGTTGTACTCAGCGACTAATCCGGAAAACGGGACGGTGACTTATACGTACAACTCCGACAATACGCTGCAGAACAAGCACGACGCCAAAGGGCAGGACACGGTCTACACTTACGACCCGCTCAAGCGGGTGACCATGGTCCAGCGCTTTCCGACCGGCTCGACGCATGCCGAGGACCAGTGCGGGCGGGAAGTGTACACATACGACACTAATCCGGTGAATTCGACATTCTCGCAATACAGCTACGGCCGGCTAACGACGGCGCAGTATGGGTGCCCGGTATTGGAAATTATCGGCGGCAGCTGGTATGGGAATACTTTTCCCTCGAGTTATGTCGACATGTATTCGTACCACCCGGCAGGCGGGGTGACGGCCAAACAAACGATCTATCACGCGATTTTCACCGACCCGACTTATGGAATCCAGACCACATCCTCGGGGAGCCTCGAGGCCGATTACACGTATGATTCGGCGGGGCGGATGGCGACGCTGGTGAACCCGGCGATGCCGTTTTGGGACATCGTGTACGATCCATATGGCAATGCATATTACGGCGATCTTTGCACTTTGAGCTATTCTTACGATGCGATGGGGCGGCCATCGGGGGCTCACAACGTGCCGACTTATGGGGGCTGCAACTACACATGGGTGCAGGGCGTGACCTATGATTTCGCGGGCCGGATGACGGCCATGCAGGAATTGAATCCGTGGACGGTGTATTCCTTCCTCGGCGCCAGTTACAGCTATGAATCGCGGTCCTATAATGTGAACGGACAGTTGAGCTCGATGAACGGGATTCAGTACGTTTATTCGGCGACGCAGAACAATGGACAGATCACGCAGGCGATCGATGGAATTTCGGGGGAAACGATCAGCTATCAATACGATGCGCTGAAAAGGCTGATTTCGGCGGCATCGTCGCCGACGAGCGGAAGCACCCCAACGGCATGGACGCAGACGTATCAATACGACGGGTTCGGCAACCTGGGGCCGGCGGGAGTGAATGCGGCGACCAACCGCCTGGCAGGTCCCGCATATGATGCGAACGGGAACCTGCTCGGGGGCCTCGCGGCGATGACGTATGACGTGGCGAACCGCGTGACGACAGCGTCGGCGATCGGCGGCGGGATCGAGTCATATCAGTACACGCCGGATAACAAACGGGTGTTGCGGACGCCGCCGTTCAACATCTATACGCCGGGAGAATTTACCTTTTACGGCGGGCAGGGAGAGAAGCTGGGGGTATTCGACGTGATGGCTCCGGACGGTTCGCATCCGAACCTGTGGTTTGAGGCGAAAGGGATGACGTTATGGTTTGCGGGCCGGAAAGTGGAGGATTGGGCCGGCGCGTACGGCGGCGGCGTCGACGACACGGTTCCGCTGGTGCCGGACCGGCTGGGGTCGAATCGGGCGAATGGAGCGCGCTATCACCCCTATGGGGATGAGATCACCTCGACGGGAAACAATCACACGAAATTTGCCACCTATACGCGGGACGGTTATACGGGGCAGGACTATGCCGAGCAACGCTACTATATGCCCGGGTGGGGCAGGTTTAATACGCCGGACCCGTATCAAGCCAGCGGTGGGCCCAGTGATCCTGGGAGTTGGAATCGGTATAGCTACGTTTTGGGAGACCCTATCAATCTGTTCGACCCGTGGGGTCAAGCGGCATGTCATCAGGATGACGATTGCCAAAAGCCTCGGCCGACATACGCCCCGGCGCCAATCATTTCTATTTCAGACATGATTCTCACGATACTCCCGTCGATAAAAACAGTGGCGGAGTATGACGATGAGCATCCGACACCTCAGGTCTTAAGAGCCCAGTGTCTTAAGGGTGTTTCACAGGATGTCGCCAACCTGAAGAAGGCTGTCAATGCAAAGATCGCCGAGGAATTCAAACCTCTTCCCAACATTCTTAGCCTTTCTGGAAAGGAAGCGGTCTATATGGCGATTAAGGGTGCCCAGGGCGCGCTTGGCGAAGCAATCACAACCGATGCGGCGCTTGGCGCTGTCGCAGGTGCGGGCATCGGCGCGGTAATAGGTGCTGCGGCCGCGGTAATAACACTACCGTTGAACGGGCCGATCGCGACGTTATCGACGACCATCGCCGACGGAGCGATCGATATGCTCGGAAAGGCCGCCCAGGACAACTGCAGCGATGCAAGCGGTCTCCCGGTCATGCTGCAGTAACGGCAGTAGTGTTGCAGAACTCCAATGAGATGGCTCCTAACAAAATTGCGGTTCGATACTCCTTCGCACCGCTTTGGCACTCTTTTGCTGGTTACGGGCGTCCCGTTCTTTTGCGTTCGGTGTTTTCTCCGTCGACAGGAAATTAGTGCTGAACCGCTGACCGTGGTTTTCATTGCAATGCGTGATCTGTTCGAGACGGCCCTGCTGTGGATTTTTAACGAACTCTTTCTGGAGACAGGGCGCCGCCGGAAAAACAAGTGAGTGCGACGCCGTTTGATGTACTTCCTAACCGCGCGGTTCGCTCTGGCTGTGCCGCGCCTTTGGCGCGACGCAGGCGAGAGCGGCGCGGAGATCAAGCGCGATGGCGGGCGGCTTTGCCGCTGGCCATTGCTTGTCCGTAATCAAGTAAAAGCCGGGCGGGGGTGGGCAGATTGGGGATGACATAATTCCTCGTTATCGGACAGCTGCCGCAAGGAAGCGCCTGGCGCGACCGCGGCGGGGTTGCAGCTTCGGATAACGGACATTGTGTCAGAGGCAATCTGCCCGCCCCGGCCCTTCCACCTGCCGGGAGGCTATCAAGTAATTCGGCCAGCGTGCGGCCGCGGAGGCGCGTACGCGCCGGAGTGGACGGACGCTCTCCTCGTAGTCTTATCCTTACCGGTACGCTTCCCTGCGATTCCGGACGCTGTGAATCCGCAGCGTCCCTTCGTCGTTTTTGACTTCTTCGCTTTCTTCCGCATGCTCCTCGGTAAAACGCACCCGGAAGTCGCCGACGCGCAGCCGTTTTTCGCTGCCTTCGCCCTTCAGCGCTTTCACTCGGCGCCGGTCTCCGCCAGCCGATGGAGGGCCGTCAGAATGTTCATGGCGATCACCTGCGGGATGGCGCGAATGTCAGCTTTGGCCTGTTCGGAGAAAGCGATCTTCTTCAAACGGCGTCCTTATGGCCGCGGATCTGCCCCATCGTGAAGCCCAGATCGGCCGCCACTTCTTCGAGTGTGAACCCGCGGTGGTCTTTGAACCACTCTTTGGAAGCGGCGACGGCGCGCGCTTCTTCTTCGCTCTCCGGCTCGTCGTCGATGGATGCCTCGTCAATCGAAACCCTCTCCGGATCGGTCAGGATCTCGAGCAGACGGACAACCGCGTCAAACTGGCCGGGACCGAGTTGGTCGAGCATCTGATGGGCGTGTTGTCTATCCATGCTTTTCCTGCTTCGCTCCGGTATCGGAGAGCATTTTCGCCTGGTGGCGCAAAATCAGCCCGTCCAGCACGGCGCGGGCCGCTTTCTTGTCCTCCGCATCGAACTTCGATACGGCTTCGAACTGAAACCGGAGATCGGCGTCCGGTCCGCGCTCGTCCTTTCCGAAAAGGAGCTGATCGGAACTGACACGGAGAGCGACGTCAAGGTGGCGGATGACATCAAGCGTGGGCTGCGAGGCTCCGCTCTCGTAGCGGCGCAGTTGCACAACGTGAATGCCCACCTGCTCGGCGAGAGTCTGCTGGGTCATGCCCTGCGCCTTTCGAAGGATCGCCAGACGATTCGGAAATCCCGCGCCGGAGGGCTGGTCTGATTGCGTCCTTTTCGAGGGTGGCACGCTTCCAAAATAAAGCGGGATAGCAGATATGTTGACCTCTCCAGAGAGCATATGTAATATCGACAATAATACATATGTTTCTTGACAACATTCTGAGCTGAAGCAGGTGCATGCGGCTCGCATTTGGGGCCTGGGGCTGAGCCTGCGGACAACGCCGGTATCATGCGATGTCGTCACGGAGGCCGAGTTGCTCGCGGCGCTCGAAGCCGAAGACGATGAATGAATCGATTGCAGCGCTCAGACGGTTGATTGCGATCGCGCGCACCGATACCGGACAGGCGCGGATACGGACGCTCTCCTCGTAGTCTCTTCTCGATCAACGATACGCTTTGCGGCGATGCAAAACGCGCAGAATCCGGATGATTTTTTCATCGCAGTGGAGGCTCACGCGCCAGGCGCCGACGCGCGGACGGTACTCGGGCGGATCAATGCCCTGCAGGCGTTTCACATTGCCACCGCCAGTTTCAGCGAACCGTTCCACGCCGCGCTTCACGCGCCGGGCGGCCGTCTTATCGAGTGCCGCCATTTCGTCCAGAGCCGCATCCGTCCATTCGATCGATGGCGCGCATCTTCAGGCTGCGCGGGCTCCTCGCTCACATGAGACGCAGCCGGCGCACGGCTTCATCATGCGGAATGCCGCCACCTCCGCGGTCCCGCAGCCAGGCACGCGCCTGGGCGACGGCCTGCTCTTCCGCCTGATCGATCTCCTTATCTTCCGGCGTGCGTTGCGCAGTGCGTGCGCGACCGGATCCACGATCGTTTCGAGGAACTGCACGAGTCCGGAGACCAGCGCTTCCGGTAACTGGTGATGGCGTCCAGCGTGGGCTGCGAGTGGCTGCTTTCGTAGCGCCGGATCTGCGAGATCTGCATCCCCACGAGACCGGCCAGTGCCTGCTGGGCGAGGCCGCGCTCCCGGTAGTTCTCTTTGCTTCAGCGATAAGCTTCCTTGCGATCGAGGACGCGCTCAATCCTGAAGTTCTCATAGTCCGTGACCAGCGTTTGCGCGACGCCGATTTTTCCGCGCAGTTCGGTTTGCATATCATCGCGCTCTTTACGAAGGCGCGCGGGGCGCTTTCGAACACCGGAAAGTCTAGTGATCATTTCCGTGCCTGCCCCCGTCGTCTTTAAACCCCTCATAAGGATCCGATAGAGTGGGCTGCGATTGCACATTGACGCCTGTTACGGTTGCGCAGTTGTGGGAGTGGTCATTCGCGCATCCCCACCAGTTCAACGTCGCATTCACCGTCGCTGTGCCAATATTATCGATTCCGACGGGGACCGAGAAGTTGTTCAGATGAAGAGCCACGGAGCCAGTCGCATTGATGCCGACGCCGATGCCTTCGTTCCGGATTGTGTTACCGGTAATGACGATCCCACTGAGGTCCGGCGCCCCGGCGGCGGCATCGTTGAATATGGATATGCCGGTCGGAACTGTCGTTCCGGGGTCGGAATCGGGACCGTTACCCGATATGAAATTGCCGGCGATGCGATGATCCGTGAGCTTCTGGAAAGGCGAATGCGAATGGAGCGCGACGCCGGGCAGCGCGTTGCCGATGGCAGCGTTGCGAATGACCGTGTCACCCCAGTTCTGCGCGCCCGGAGGTCCGGCAAAGATCCCGATTCCGGCGCCCTCGCCGGTTTTCAATCCGTTTCGGAGTGAAGCGTTATCCGCGACGGTGATGTGATAGACGCCGACCAGCGGGTCCACGGTGCCCGTCGCGAAATGATGTGAAGCCAGTGTGATGCCGCAATCGTAAGGATTGTCCTGAACGGTATTGCGCGTAATCAGGTTGTCGTGGTTGGGCCCTGTATCGTCGCTGATCAGAATACCGCCGGCATTTCTTTCCACCAGATTGTCCGAGACCGTCGAGCCGCTGACACCGCTCAGATGAATGCCCTCTCCGCAATCCAGGCCCTCGCCGGCCTGAAAGGGAGCGGGAAGTCCGGGGCATATCGGACCCCCGCTGGCAAAGGGCTGGAGGCTTCGATCGTTGTTCAATACATGATTGCCGGTAATCGTTATGTTGGAAGCATTGGTGACAACAATGCCCTGAAAATTGGCGTTTGCGACTACAAATCCGCTGACGGCGACATCCTTGAGACCCGGGTGGCCGAGCCCGTCGATATTGATTCCATTGGCAAGGCCCGACCCGTCGATCACGGCATTGTTTCCAATGAGGCTTAGCGGCTTATCCACGATGACATCTTCGGCATAGACGCCCCTTGCGACCGTTATCGTGTCATTGGCGGCGGCAGCCGCCACGGCGGCGCCGATCGTGGCCTTGCAGCCGCCGTTGCCGCCGGGATTGACGCAGATGCTGGCGGCCGGCGATGCGGCGGCGCAACAGAACACAAACACTGGGAGGAATAGTTTGCTTCTCTTGAACACTGGATTTACCTCGACCTGCTGTTGGATTCCGAATACTGCATCTGCAGATTACGGCAGGCGTTCGCGCGCGTCCAATCAATAAGCCCGGACCGGGTGCGGTTGAGAACATCAAACGCCACTCCGGTGATGACCATGACGAAAGGCGCTTCAGCCGGTGTCGTAAAGAGGTGAGCAGCGACGCCAAAATGCTATTTCGTGAGGAGGCCGGTGCGTGACTCAGCGGCCAAATGGATTTCGAATCCCCGCCGCCCGTCGCGCCGCATGCCTTCGCGTATGGGGCGTATCGGGGGCTGCTCTATCGAAATTTTGATAGACTACCTCTGCCATGAAAGCGGTACGAGCGCACACGCCGGCGGGCCGTTGGGCGCGCTTATCTTATGCCACGGCCCTGTTGTTCGTGGCGTCTTCACAAGCGCAATGGCTCAAGTTCCCGACGCCGGCTGTGCCACGCGCCCCCGGCGGGAAGCCGAATCTCGCGGCCCCTGCTCCGAAGCAGGCCGACGGCAAGCCCGACTTCTCCGGCGTATGGGTCACGAAGCCGGGCTACACCGGCAATATCGCGAAAGATTTGAAGCCGGGCGAGCTTTCCATGACTCCCTGGGCCGCCGCTCTCTATAAGCACCGGCAGGATACCGAGAGCCGGGAAGATCCGCAGGCTTATTGCGTGCTTTCCGGCGTGCCGCGCGAGCATGTGGTGCCGTATCCTTTCAAGATTCTGCATACAAATGGCATGATCGTGATCCTCTACGAAGCGCTGCACAGCTACCGGCAGATCTATATGGACGGGCGCGGGCTGCCGAAAGATCCGAATCCCCAATGGATGGGTTATTCGACCGGGCATTGGGAAGGAGACACGCTGGTCGTGGAGTCGTCGGGTTTCGTCGAGAACAACTGGCTCGATAACAATGGGCATCCGGGCACGGAATCGATGAAGCTGCTGGAAAGATTCCGGCGGCGCGATTTCGGGCACATCGATCTCGAAATGACGATCGAAGATCCGAAGGCTTATACGAAACCCTGGACGGTTCACCTCGAGTTCACCGCAGAGCCCGATACGGACCTCATCGAATACGTCTGCGACGAAAATGAAAAAGATCTTAAGCATCTGGTGGGCAAGTAGCACTCTCGTGTTCGCCCAGTGGGTGAATTATCCGCAGGCCGGTATTCCACATACAAAGGACGGCAGGCCGGATCTGACCGCCGCGGCGCCACGAACGTCCGACGGCAAGCCCGATCTCGCCGGAATCTGGGAAGCAGAAGACCAGACTTACTTCTTCGATCTGGCGGCGGGGCTGAATCCGGAGGACGTTGTGATGACGCCGTGGGCGAAGGCGATTCAGAAGCGGCGTGAGGAGCGCGACCACGTGGACGATCCGCTGGCCGAGTGTCTGCCGCAAGGCGTGCCACGCGTGAATACGAACGGCATTTTCCCCTGGAAGATCGTTCAGACGCCGCGTGAGGTTGTGATTCTCTACGAGCAGCTCGGTTTGTTCCGGCAGGTTTTCCTGGATGGGCGGAAGCTGGGGCCGGATCCGAATCCGTCGTGGCTCGGTTACTCGACCGGCCGATGGGACGGCGACACGCTGGTGGTCGAGACCTCGGGGTTCAACGACAAGACGTGGCTGGACACATCGAAGGGGCGTCCCGCATCGGAGGCGCTGCATGTGACCGAGCGCTTCCGGCGTGTGAACTTCGGGAACATGGAGGTGCGGGCCACGATCGACGACCCGAAGGCATTTGCGAAGCCGTGGACCACGACACCGCAAAAGATGCATCTGCTGCTGGATACTGAAATTCTTGAGTTCAACTGCAATGAGAATGAGAAGGATCTCGCGCATCGCGTTATTCGCTAGTCTGGGCGCCGGCTCTTTGCTGGCGCAGGCGCCGGACGTCGTGCTCGTCAATGGAAAGGTCGTGACCGTCGACGATCGCTTCTCGATCGCGCAGGCAGTGGCGATCCGCGGCGACCGGTTCGCGGCGGTTGGAACGACGGCCGAGATCACGCGCCTCGCCGGTCCGCAGACGAGGCGCATCGATCTGCGCGGCCGCACGGTGATTCCGGGGCTGATCGATAACCATATCCATCTGCTGCGCGAGGCGTGGACTTACACGCGCGAACTGCGCTTCGACAACGTCACGTCGCGCGCGAAGGCGGTCGAAATGCTGCGGGCGCGGGTGAAGGCGGCGGGTCCGGGCGAGTGGGTTTATAACGTCGGAGGGTGGACGCACCAGCAGTTCGCGGACGATCCGCGCGCGTTCACCTCGCAGGAACTGGATCGGATCGCGCCGAATAATCCTGTGGCGATGCAGGAGTCGTATTTCCAGGTCACGCTGAACAGCAAGGGCCTCGATGCGTTGGGTATCAAAGCGGGTGCTCCCGATCCGCAGGATTTTCTGAAAGGATCCATCCAGCGCGATGCGGCGGGGAAGCCGACCGGCATTATCAAAGGTGACATCAACGGCACGCGCGCTGTGGCGAACAAGATGCCGAAGGTGGCGCCGGCGGAGCTGGAATCGAGCACCGCGGCGCTCATCAAGGAGATGAACCGCGGCGGCGTGACGACGGTCGGGGTTCCGGGTTGCGATCCCGATGTGCTCAGGATTTTCGAGAAGTGGAGGGCTGCCGGTACTCTGAGTATCCGGACGTTCTGTATCGAGGGAACCGCGGCGGCAGGTCTTGACCAGGTCGACCGCACCATCCAGCAGATCGCGCCGTTGAAGCTGCGCCTGTTCCAAGGCGATTCGTTTATCGACACTATTTCGTTCGGCGAGAGTGTGTATGGGCCTCTGCACGATCCGATGTTCGCCGTGGAGTCCAACCCGACGGCGGAACAACTCGATGCGTGGAAACGCATCGCGCGAGAGATCGCGAAGGCGGGAATGCCGCTGCATGTGCATGCCGAGCTGCCGCACACCATAGACACGTTCCTCGATCAGGTCGAGTCAATCAACAAGGAGTATCCGATCCACAATCTGCGCTGGGTCTTCGCGCACCTGAACGGTGTGAACGCAGCGGAGCTGGCACGTATGCAGAAGCTCGGGATGTACGCGGCCATTCACCCGTGGGCGATCACTAACGGCGGCTATATGCACGATGGCTTCGGGGACCGAGCGTCGGCAATGCCTCCGCTCAAGACCATTCAAGACAGCGGGATCGTATGGGGATTCGGCACCGACGGGACTGCCGCGAACGAGTTCCTGCCTTTCACAACGCTGCAGTTTGCCGTTACAGGGCAGATGGTGGGCGGCGCGAAAGTCGATCGCGAGCCGATCGGCCGCGAGGATGCGCTGATCGCGCACACACGGAGGAACTCGTGGTTCGTGTTTCAGGAGGATAATCTCGGGTCGATCCAGCCGGGCAAGCTGGCGGACCTGGTTGTGCTGGACAGAGACTACCTGACGGTTCCGGCGGAGCAAATCCACACGATCCAGCCGGCGATGACGATGGTGGCGGGGCGGGTTGTGTTCGAGGCGGGGAAGAACTGAAGGAGCCGGCCCGTGGGCGTGGTACGAACCCATGCAAGAATGAGTTCGTGGAAAAGTACGCTGTCGTAATCCACCACGAACTACTCGCAGGGCGACACGATCGACGAACTGATGGAGAATATCCGTGAAGCGATCCCGGGTGTCCTCGACGTCATGAAAGCAAATGGGACGCAGCCGGAGTCGAATATCGAGATTCTGGACGCCGCCGTTTGAATCCAATAACCGGGCCGGAGATTTGTAAACTTTTCGAATCGAGCGGCTGGAAGCTCGTGAGCGGAGGATTACCACGGTGCCTGTTCATGGCAAGCGCACGTTGAAACCCGGACTCGCTACTCGCATCGGGCGTGACGGCGGAATCAGTTGGTAAAAGCCGACTACGCCCCAAGCCAGCGGGAGGCCCGAGGGTAGACGCGCTTTGCGTTTTCCGCGAACACACGTTTGCGATCGGCTTCATTCAGCGGAGAGTTTTCCACATACCGCCGTGTGTTGTCCGCGTGATCGCCGGTCTCTTCATTGACGACGCCGGGGAATGCGCCATCGCACTCCGATCCGAACAGAATGTTATCGAGAGGCACGGCCTCGAACAGCATCTTCATGTTGAGGTCGTTGTAGACGCACGTATCGACGAAAACATTGCCGGATCCCAGGATCGCATCCGGGCTGGACCAGTTGTTGTACTTCGCAATTGCGCGCCAGCGGCCGATCTGGCAGGGCAAGGCCCCGCCGCCGTGCGGGATGAGGAAGCGCAAGCGGGGGAAGTCCTTGAAGAGATCCTTTGCCATCATGAGCTGGACGAAGCCGGTGATGTCGGCGACCAGATACTGAACGGCTGTGTGCGGGAAATTGGGGTTGATCGACTCGCTCCCGTGGACAACCAGCGGCACGTCGAGCGCCTGTGCCGCTTCGAAGATTGGATAGTTGTGCTTGCCGGTGAAGGGCTGGTTGGTCCAGCGTCCACCGGTGCCGTCAGGGTCCAAGTTAAACGCGACAAATCCCTCGTTGGCCCAGCGGTCCATTTGCTTCGCCACGCGATCGGCAGGGCATGACTGATGCTGGCCGAGCATGCCTACGGGCGCGAAGCGTCCGGGATTGAGCTTGCAGGCGCGCAGGACGAGGCTGTTGTTGAGGTCCGCCCATGCGCCGTTCTGTTCGACAGTGCCGTCGTGGGTCGCCATGGCTTTGGCACGCGGCGACGCGAAAGCAATGTCGATCTTGCGCGTGTCCATGAGGCTTACGACCTGCTGCAGACTTTTCGTCACGTCGGCATCGCCGATCCCGGGAGCGGCGCCAGGGTCTTTTCCCGTGAGCTGCGCTTCACGATATCCCTCCACTTCCGGATGGCGGGCGAGACGAACGAAATGCTGGTGCGAGTCGATGATCATGCTGGAAAAACAAGGATAACAATCCAGCCTGACGGGAAGCGCGTGAGCAGCGGATGAAAGTCGCCGCTGGCCCTGCGATTGCGGTGCGACATGTGGTCTTATGTCAGACCTGACTGCTCTCGCGCATCGCCTTGATCCGGAAAAAGCAATCTGCCGCGTGATTATCGAGACGCCGAAGGGACGGCGCACGAAATTCGATTACGACCCGGAATCCGGCCTGTTTATGCTGGCCGGCCTGCTGCCCGAAGGCATGATGTTTCCCTTCGACTTCGGCTTTATCCCGTCGACGCTGGGAGAAGATGGCGATCCGCTGGACATGATGGTCCTGATGGACGCGCCGGCCCATGTCGGGTGCCTCATCGACGCGCGTATTATCGGCATCATCAACGCCGAGCAGACAGAGCGCGGCAAGACGCAAAGGAATGACCGGCTATTGGGGGTAGCCGTGCACTCTTACCGGCACGAGCATTACCGGTCGATGACGGATGTGAGCCAGACGATACTCCATCAGGTCGAGGAATTCTTTGTTTCTTACAACAAGCAGCACGGCAAGAAGTTCAAAGTGATTGGAACGGGCGGCCCGGAGAAAGCGATACAGTTTCTCAAGGACGGCGCGGCGGCATTCTCGCGCAAGAAAAAGAAGAAGTGAAGCCGATTTTCACGGTGGGGCACTCGACGCGCCCGGCGGAGGAGTTTGTGGCAATGCTCGCGGCGCATGGCGTGAAGCTGCTCGCGGACGTGCGGACCGTTCCGCGGTCGCGGCACAACCCGCAGTTCAATCGCGACACGCTGCCGGAGACACTCAAACGCGCGGGTATCGACTACGTGCATCTGCCGGAACTGGGCGGACTGCGCAAACCGCGCGTGGATTCGACGAACCTCGGCTGGCGCAATCTTTCGTTTCGCGGCTACGCGGATTACATGGAGACACCGGCCTTCGAAGCCGGGCTCGACCGGCTGATCCACGAAGCGAACGGCAGGCCCGCAGCGGTGATGTGCGCGGAGGCGGTTCCGTGGAGATGCCATCGCTCGCTGATCGGTGACGCGCTGGCGGCGCGGGGGTACGACGTCTTCGAGATCGCGAGCGCGACGAAAGCACAGCCCCACAGGATGACGCCTTTCGCTCTGGTGCGGGACGGGCGCGTGACGTACTCGCTGCTTTAGTTGAGTCAGGCGGCAACTCCCGGGACAAGATCGCCATCGCCACAGGCCACGAAGCCATCGGGGCGTATAAGAACAGCTCCCGCGCGCCCAATCCCGTAGGCGGTGACGAATGCGCCGGCCGGGTCGCTGAGTCCGTTGCGGCCGATTTGATGGACTTCGACGCCGGGGCCGGCGATGGGCGTCGCCTCCGGCCCCGCGAGCAGGACGTAGCCGCGGCCGAAGAGGTCGAGTGTCGAGATCTGCCGCCCATTGCGTTCGAGCCAGACGTGGGGCGCGCGCGAGCCCGGGCGTCCTTTCGACTGGCGCGGATTCTGGTGGGCGGGCGGCGGGCCGTAGCAGTAGCCAAGCTCGATATTGAGGTCATCTTCCAACGGCTGCATGCCGGACGTTCCAAGATAAGAAGCCGCGCGAGTCACGTAGCGAGAGTAAGCCTGTTCGACCGTAAAGGCAGCCGCGGGGCGGCGTTCCGGTTCGTACGTCGCGAGGAGCTCCGGCCCCGCGATTCCCTTGAGCACGAAGGCCAGCTTCCACGCGAGGTTATGGGCGTCGGCGATGCCGCAGTTGCCGCCGAATCCTCCATAGGGCGGCATTACATGCGCGGCGTCGCCCGCGAGAAAGACACGGCCGTCAGCAAAGCGATCGGCGATATCGGCGGTCGACTGCCAGTGCATGACGTTCTCGATCGTGACAGGCACGTCGGTGGTTCCGAGTCCGGCGTGGACATATTCGAGGCAGCGCTCGCTGATTTTTTCAGGGCCGGTCAGGCTTGCCGAGACATTCGTGTCGGGATTCGCCGGGTCGCCGATCGTGTGAACCGCGAGGAATCCGGATTCATACGGCTTTTCGATGCGGAAAAAACCGCGCAGCGCCGGGTTGACGACCATAATCACGCTGAGATTGCGGCCGCGCATCAGGTGCGCAACCGGCGCGCGGAAGTAGATGGTGACGCTGTTCGAGAACACGCCGCGGCCCCGCAAGGGGATACCAAGATGCTCGCGGATTCCGCTGTGGGCGCCGTCGGCCGCAACCATATACTGCGCGTGGATGGTTTGGGTGTCGCCCGTGTCCCGGTCGCGGATCACGGCGGTGACGCCATCGGCATCCTGTTCGAAAGACACCATGTCCGTGGAAAAACGCAGTTGCGCGCCGAAATCGAAGGCGCGCTGCTGGAGCAGCGGTTCGAGCAGACTTTGCGTGATGAAGATGCGGCTGCAGGGGCTCACGTCGCGCACATGCTCGTTCAGATTCGCGATGTACCAGGCGAGCTCCTTGCCGGCAAGTGTTTCGACGGCCATGATGGCGCCATCCTGATCGAACTGCTCGCCGGATTTCTCACGGACGATCTGTTCGATGCCGACTTCGCGGAAAATTTCCATGGTCCGCTGATTAATCATGGCGGCGCGGGGATGGATCGCGGTGCCGCGGTGATGTTCGACAACCAGAGGGCGAATGCCGTGACGGGCGAGCAGGAGCGCGGTGGTCATGCCGACGAGGCTGCCGCCGACGATCAGGACAGGGACTTCGAGGTCCGCCATTGCCCGGCAGTATACAAGACGGATTCATGCTAGACTTGCCCGCAATGCGAAACTATCGAGTTCTCGTGATCGGAACTGTTGTACTGGCCGCGGCGGCACAGCAGAGTTGGGCGCATTTCCGCCTGCTGGAGCCGGCGTCGTGGCTGGAAGAATCGCCTCTCGGCGATCCGCAGAAGATGGGCCCGTGCGGTGGGACGTCAACCGATCCCGGAAAGCCGACCGGCAAGGTGACCAATGTTCAGGGCGGCGACAAGCTGCATCTGAAAATTCAGGAGACGGTGTACCATCCGGGCTTCTATCGCGTGGCGCTCGCAGTGAACTCGCGCGATGAGCTGCCGAAGGATCCCGAAGCGAAGACGGAACAGACGGCGAACGGCCTGCGCTCGGTTTCGGGCGCGATCCAGTATCCGCCGTTGCCCCCTGTACTGGCCGACGGGTTATTTCAGCACATCTGGCGCTTCGATAAAGAGCAGGAAGCGGACGTCGAAATGCCGAACATCAACTGCTCGAAGTGCACTCTGCAGGTGGTGGAGTTCATGGCCGCGCACGGGCTGAACAAAGACGGCGATTACACGTATCATCATTGCGCGGTACTGCAGATCCGGGCGAATCCGTATAAGCCTCTCGACACGCGGTTTCCGGCCGAGAAGAAGTAAGAGCTACACAGTCGTCCGGGATGCCGCGCGGGATGGCATCGTGCCCATCGGCCGGCGCCGCTCCGTGCGCGCGCGCCGCTTCTCGCGGTACATGGCGGCGTCGGCTTCCCGCATGACGTCGTGCGCGGTGCGGCCGTCATCCGGGAACAGGGCAACGCCGCAGCTTACGCGCAGCGGCCCCGCGAGAGCTTCGGAGCTGCGCACGCTTCCCACGACATTCTGCAGGCGGGCGGCGAGAATGGAAAGCTCTTCGCGTTTTTCAACGTGCTCCACCAGAACGAGGAATTCATCGCCGCCGATGCGCGCAAGGCAGTCGCCGTAGCGCAGCACGCTTTTCATGGAAGCGCTGATGTGGCGCAGCACGTCGTCGCCCGCGGCGTGCCCCAGGTTGTCGTTGATTTGTTTGAACCCGTCGAGATCGAGATACACGATGCCGAGCTTGTGGTTGCCGGCGCGCGCCGCGGTTTCCGCTTCCTGCATACGGTCGACGAGCATGCGGCGATTGGGCAGGTTGGTCAGCGGATCGAACAGCGCGGTTTTCTGCGCCTCAATGCTGAGTTGCGCATTTGAAGCGAGCATCATCCCGAAGGCGCAAAGAACATAGGCGATGTTTGCGCAAACGGTAGACGCCAGCTCGACCGGGACGGGGGAAAACAGACCCGCTCCATACGCCCCAGCCATCCCGGCGGCGCTGCGGACGACAAGATAGCCGGCGGCGAAGGCGAACGTCAGGCCAGTGGGCCAGTAGATGACGCGATGGCTGGGCGGCACACCGCGGAACATCGACCACGAAGCATCCATCGAAAGCAGCGCGAATGCACAGGAGATGACTCCAACGCGTGCGCTGAAGCTGTTGCGCTCGAAAATCCAGTAAAGAAAGAAGACGGTGGCGGTCACCGCGATCATAGCCACGGCCGGAATCGAGAGTGACGAGAAGCCGCGAAATTTCCGGATTCCCTGCGCCACGCAGATCATGCCACCGAACATGAAGATATTGCAGGCTACGATGATGGCGCTGCCGGTGACCAGGATACGGGCAAGGCCGAGCAATCCGCCGGCGGAGAGCGAGAGCATACCGAGCGCGAATAATCGCATGCCCGCGACGCGCGCGTTGATCCGCCACGCCAGAGCGATTGCGCCGCTCACGGTCAGCACCGTGACGAGAGCCATCACCTTTACGGTGAAGAGGTCGAGCGGCGGAATTCCGGCTGCCACATGCATGTAAATTTGCAGACCCTGCCTGAACCAATGTCCTCTGACCCGCGCAGAAACCCTTATCGAAGCAGGACCTTTGTAGCGAATATAGGATGCAGCAAGGTAAGTGTCATCGCTGGCTTTGGATAGCAGCCGGACATGCCAGTTAGTTGCCGCCAGTTTTAACCCGAATGACATCGGTGCGGGCGCGCCCTCACGCTATTCTGAGCATTGGGCCGCGCGAGCGCCCTCACCACCGAAAATTCAAATGGGAAACATCCTTCAGAAACTGCCCGCGGGCGAAAAAGTCGGCCTTGCCTTCTCCGGCGGCCTCGATACAAGCGCGGCTATCCACTGGATGCGCGCCAAGGGAGCCATTCCTTATTCGTATACGGCGAACCTTGGGCAGCCCGACGAGCCGGATTATGACGAAATCCCGCGGCGTGCCTTGCAGTACGGCGCCGAGAAGGCGAGGCTGATCGATTGCCGGAAGCAGCTTGTGGCCGAGGGAATCGCGGCGCTGCAGTCCGGCGCGTTCCACATTTCGACCGCCGGCGTGCATTACTTCAACACCACGCCGATCGGCCGCGCGGTGACGGGCACGATGCTCGTGATGGCGATGAAGGAAGACGACGTCCATATCTGGGGCGACGGCAGCACCTTCAAGGGCAACGATATCGAGCGTTTCTACCGGTATGGGCTGCTGGCGAATCCGGCGCTTCGTATTTACAAGCCATGGCTCGACCAGACATTCATCGATGAGCTCGGCGGACGCAAAGAAATGTCCGAGTACATGCTCAGCCACGGGCTTACCTACAAGATGAGCGTCGAGAAAGCGTATTCGACGGATTCCAACATCTGGGGCGCGACTCACGAAGCCAAAGATCTCGAACATCTCAACAAGGGTGTGAAGATCGTCGAGCCCATCATGGGCGCGGCATTCTGGCGCGACGAGACGGCGATTCGGACCGAGACGATCACGATCCGGTTCGAGGAAGGCCAGCCGGTGGCGTTGAATGGCGTGAGTTATGCGGATCCTGTCGAGCTGGTGCTGGAAGCCAATCGCATTGGCGGGCGCCACGGACTCGGCATGTCCGACCAGATCGAGAACCGCATCATCGAAGCCAAGAGCCGCGGAATCTACGAGGCGCCTGGGATGGCATTGCTGTTCATCGGATACGAGCGGCTCGTGACCGGCATTCACAACGAAGACACGCTCGAGCAGTACCGTATCAACGGTATGCGGCTCGGGCGGCTGCTCTATCAGGGCCGCTGGTTCGATTCGCAGGCGATGATGCTGCGGGAAACCGCGCAGCGCTGGGTGGCGCGGGCGATTTCCGGCGAAGTGACGCTCGAACTGCGGCGCGGCAACGATTACTCGATTCTGGATACGACGAGTCCGAATCTGACTTACAAGCCGGAACGGTTGACGATGGAGAAGGGCGAGTCGACATTCTCGCCGCAGGATCGCATCGGCCAACTGACGATGCGGCATCTCGATATCACCGACACACGCGACAAACTGCTGCTTTACATGAAGACGGGGTTGATCGGTCCGGCAACCGGGGGCGCGATGCCGCTGCTGCCCGATGGGGAGAAGAACGAGTAAGCACTTCGCCGGTCCACGCACATGCCTTACCGGGCACCGGCTCCATTCGCAATCGCCTCGACGGTTTACAAATCGCAGGACGGCGCGATTACCAATCGCGCGCAGGATGTCATCCTGCACCACAAGCTGACTCCGGGGACTGAGCCGTCTTACCGGATATTCGCGCCGATCCACTTCTCCAAAAACGCCGCGACTTCGAGGTTATTCTTCTCCAGCATTACCATGTGGCCGTTGCCGTGGATGCCGACGTCTTCCAGGCGCACGAACGTGTTCTTGACGCCGGCCTGGGTCAGGTACTTCGCGGTGCAGTGGTCGTAGACCGCATGGAATGACGACTCCGTCGTCACGATGAGGATCGGGATGCCCTGCAGTTTCACGAGGCGGCGCGGCGGGTCCGATTGCTTGAAGCAGGTCGCCAGATCTCTGCCGTCTGCTTTCGTTTCGCGCACAGGCTTGAGGCCGGCCGGGGTTTTGGCGGGCGGATCGTAGGTCAAGGGGATATCGGCGATTCCCCACGCGCGGTTCTTGTTTTCATTCATCACCGCATTCTGGAACGGCGGCCCGCTGGGCTCGATGCTGACGATGCCCCTGATGCCCTGCGGGTGTTTGTCCGCGATCACCCAGCCGATGGGTCCGGATTGCGAGTGCGTGAGCAGGATGGCCGGACCGATCTTGTCGAGCAACGCGCTGGCCGCGGACTGGTTGAGCGTCTGAGTCTCCGCCGCGCTGGCGAGTCCCTGGACCTGTGGGGTGTAGAAAGCGTCGAAGTACGGATCGCCATGCCGGCCCTTGTTCGGCCCCGCGCCGGGCCACTGCGTGTGCTTCTTCGCCTGCGGCCAGAAGCCGCCAACTTCGGAAGCGGTAAAGCGCTTCTCCATGTCGCTGACCGTGAAGACCGTCAACGGTCCGTTGAGCGTCGCGTTCCAGGGCGAGCGTCCGCGGGCGGGCTGGTCGACGAGGTAGATCAGGTAGCCCTGATTGAGGAAGTAGTCGGCCCAGCCCGGGCGTCCGTCGGGGGTGCCGATCCAGTTGGTGGCGGTTTGCGAGGCGCCGTGGATGAAGACAATGGGATACTTCTTCGTGACGCGCGCGGGGCGGAGAGCTTCGACATACATCTGGTCCTGATGGAAGTCGCCGGTGTACTTGCCGCCGATGTAGAAGAATTCGCGAGTGGAGAGAGCCTTCTGGGCGAAGGCGGTGGGGAGGAGAAGGAGCGCGGCAATGAGAACTTTCACGGGTATATTATGTAGCGCCGCCGGTCCTGCCGCCGGTGTTTTTTCCTTAAACTAAAGTCACCGGCGCCTTCGAGCGCCGGCCCTACATGACAGCGATGACATTTGCTCTTGCTCTCGCGGCTTTCGCTCTCGCCGCGCCGCCGCAACGAACCCGTGAGGTGATCCGCCGCGACGACGTCACGATCGAAACCATTGCTGAAGGACGCGGTCCGCTGATCGTGATGTTGCCTTCGCTGGGCCGCGATTCCGAGGAGTTCGATCCGGTGGCGGCGCGGCTCGCATCGGCCGGGTTCCGGGTGCTTCGTCCGCAGCCGCGCGGGTATGGGCGCAGCAGCGGTCCCATGACCAACATCACGCTTCACGACTATGCGAAGGATGTGGCCGCGGTCATCCGGCATGAGAATGCCGGCCACGCGATTCTGGCGGGACATGCTTTTGGGCACTTTGTGGCCAAGATGACGGCGGTCGATTTTCCGGATTTGGTGCGTGCGGTGATTCTGATCGGCGCGGCCGAGAAGCATCCCAGGCCGGAGGTGCAGCGGTCGGTGGCCATCGCAACCGACCCCACACAACCGGAAGCCGAGCGTCTCAAGCACCTGAAAATCGTATTCTTCGCGCCGGGGAACGATCCGACACCCTGGCTCAAGGGCTTCCATGCCGAGTTGCGAGCCGCGGAAGTGATTGCCCGCGACGCCACGCCGCAGGCCGACTACTACTCTGCCGGAAAGGCGCCGCTGCTGGATATCCAGGGCGCCGACGATCCCTATAAACCGCCTGCGAGCGCGAACGAACTGGTCGAGGAGTTCGGGGCCAAACGCGTTTCGATCGTTCGGATTCCCCACGCGGCGCACGCGGTAATCCTTGAGCAGCCGCGCGCAGTGGCGGAAGCAATTATAAGGTACTCGAAAGCACTGCCCAAGTAGAGCATTCAGACCCGCAGGGGCTCGTCGCGCAGGATATATGGCCATCGGTTAACAACACTTGGCTGGAAGTACTAGTACCTTCCACGATGAAGTGGGGCTTTTAGGATGCGTATGTTTTGCTACTTTAAAATGTTCCTGGTTTCGTATTGTGGATGTTTCTCAAGTGGAAGCGGCTGTCGTCCAACTGACCGAAAAGCTGGAGCGAGCCGGTATCGAGCGTCAGGAAGCGGTGCAACGCGCTGTGGCTGCGCGTCACGGTGAAATTGAGCAGTTAAAACAGACCATCGTGGCCATGCGGGAGGAACTGGAAGCCGGCCGCGCCAGAAACGGCGAGGCGGTTCAACAGGCGGTCGTGCAATCTCACGACGAGATCACGCAATTGCGCGATACCATCTCCGCTCTTCGGGAGCAGATGGAGAAGATGCGTTTTGAAAAGCAGCAAGCCGTGCAGGAGGCCATTGCCGCGTCGAGCGACGAGATTGCGCAGTTAAAGAAAACGATCCAGGCGCTGCGCGACGAAATGGAAAGCGAACGCGCGCGGCATGGGGAGGAGCGGCAGGCGATAAGGCTTGCCGCGCGCGATGAAGCACGGCACCTCGAACAGATGATCGTGGCGCTCAGAACGCAAATGGAGCAGGCGCGTGGGCAGTAGTCTCCGGACTTCGCCGCCCGCGGCGCCTCCGCCGGGAGCCTTCCCGGTTCCGCCATCGCCGGGTCAGGAGCCTTCGCCCTCTTTGGGCGAACAACCAAAGATGCGGCATCTCGAACTGCTGCTGCGCGTGGCCAAGGAAGTCGCGGCGCACGACACGCTCGAGGAGATGCTCCGGAATATCGTCGAGGTGAGCGCGGAGGAGACTGGCGCCGAGCGCGGAACACTGTTTCTGAATGACGAGCGCACCGGCGAGCTCTACTCGCGGTTTGCGCAGGGCACGGCTCTGCGTGAAATCCGCATCCTCAACACAGTCGGCATCGCGGGCCATGTCTTCACGACCGGCGTGGGCTCCATCGTGCACGATCCCTACAGCGATCCGCGATTCAACTCCAAAGTCGATCAGGAAACAGGCTTTGTGACGAAGAGCATCCTGTGCGCGCCGATCCGCACCGTAAAGGGCGAAATGATCGGCGTCCTGCAGATGCTCAACAAGCGGCAGGGGCAGTTCACCGAAGCGCACCTGCGGCTGCTGGAAGATATGACATCGCTGACGGCGATGGCGCTGCGCAGCCGGCAGTTCGTCGAGCGCATGCACGCGGCGCGGCAGCAGGAGATGCGCTTTCTCGATGTCGTGGCCGACGTGACATCGGACATCGACCTCGGCACCATGCTGCTCAAGGTCGTTACGGAAGCGGCGCGCATGCTGGAAGCCGACCGCGCGACGCTCTTCCTGAATGACGAGAAGACGAACGAGTTGTTTTCGCGCGTGGCGATGGGGCAGTCGGTGGGCGAGATCCGGATGCCGAATCATCTCGGGATCGCGGGCGCCGTGTTCACATCCGGCAAGACGATCAATATTCCGTACGCGTATGCCGATCTGCGCTTCAACCCGGCGTTCGACAAGCGGACCGGCTACTTCACCCGCTCGATCCTGTGCGTGCCGATCGTGAACAAGGCCGGAAAGGTGATCGGCGTTACGCAGGTGCTGAACAAGCGCGGCGGCCCTTTCACCACTGAGGACGAAGCGCGGTTGAAGGCGTTCACCGCGCAGCTCGCCATCAGCCTCGAAAGCGCGCGTCTGTTCGACCAGGTCCAGCAGGTGAAGAATTACAACGAGAGCATGCTGCAGAGCATGACGAACGGCGTAATCACGCTGAACGAGTCGGGCGCGGTGGTGACCTGCAACGCCGCCGGATTGCGCATCCTCAAGACAACCCCGGCCGAAATCCTCAACAGGAAGTCGGAGGAGTACTTCACGGGCGCGAACGCATGGGTGGTGGAGCGCATCAAGGCCGTCGAGGAGACGCTGAGGAACGACAGCGTGATCGATGCGCAGATCGTTGCGGGAGACGAGACCCGGTCGGTGAATCTGACGTCGCAGCCCCTGATGAGCACCGACGACAAGGGCGCGGCAAAGAAGATCGGCACCATGCTGATGTTCGAAGACGTCAGCAGCGAGAAGCGTATGAAGTCGACGATGTCGCGCTACATGGACCCGCGTCTCGCCGATCAGCTCATGGCCGGCGGCGAAGACGCTCTCGGCGGCAAGAGCGCGACCGTGACGGTGCTTTTCTCGGACGTTCGCAACTTTACGGGAATTACCGAAGAGCTGGGCGCGCACGGAACGGTCAAGCTCCTCAACGAATACTTCACGATCATGGTCGAGTGCATCCAGAAGCGCGGCGGAATGCTCGACAAATTTATCGGCGACGCCATCATGGCCGCGTTTGGCCTGCCTATCTCACATGGGGACGACGAGGACCGCGCGGTCCAGACGACGATCTCGATGATCGAGGAGCTGCGCGTCTGGAACGCCGACCGCGTTGCCAACGGCAAGAAGGCCATCGATATCGGGATCGGGCTCAACACCGATAGCGTGGTGTCCGGCAATATCGGGTCGCCGCGACGCATGGACTACACGATCATCGGCGATGGGGTGAACCTGGCGTCGCGCCTGGAGAGCGCCTGCAAGCAGTATGGGGCGCGTGTGCTCATCAGCGAGTTGACGTACAAGCGGCTCAAGGGCACGTACCGGGTGCGCGAAGTCGATCGCGTGGTGGTGAAGGGAAAGAGCGAGGCGGTCGGCGTGTACGAAGTGCTCGACTACCATAACGAGGAGAGTTTTCCGAATCTCGGAGACGTGCTGCAGTGCTACCGCGCCGGCCTCGAAAACTACCGCAAGCAGGAATGGGACAGGGCGCTCGGCTCCCTGAACGAAGCGCTGAAGCTGAATCCGCACGATAAGCTTTCGCAGATATACATCGAGCGCGCGCGGTGGATGAAAGAGCACCCACCCGGCGATGACTGGAATGGCGTCTGGGTGCTGAAGTCGAAGTAGCGTTTACCGCCTATCATTAGAAGCATGAGGAGACTGAGAAGCATGAGGAGACTGGCGCCAGAAGCATGAGGAGACTGGCGTCCGGAAGCATGAAGAGACTCGCGCTCGCGTTTACTGTCTCTGCATTGGCGCTTCTGCCACAGCTCAAGATTGACTGGACGGAAGCCGAGAAGCCGATCCTCGCGCAGGTGAAGACACTACGCGATCAACCGGACGCAAAACGTTGGGCGATGTCGAAGAACCTCGCCCTGCGGGTTCGCGAACTGCCGGCGACCGCCGGACGCGAAGAGCTCGCGATCGAGCTGTCGAACCTGGTGACCGAAGGCGACGCGGGGCTCGACACCCTCCAGACGACGGCGGATACCCTCGCCTTCGTTCTACGCGCGCAGCCGGTTAACTTCGACGATCCATACTCGACGCTGGCGCAACTTGTGCGGTACGAGCATCTGGATCCGGCGCGATGGTTTGCCGGTGATCCGCCTGCACGCTACCGGGCGGCGATGCGCAAGCTCGAAGCCGACGACGCGCATCGCGACAAAGCCGATTTCACACTGACGGACCTCGACGGAAAGAGCTGGACCCTCCGCGGGATGTCCGGAAAGATCGTGCTGGTCAACTTCTGGGCGACGTGGTGCCCGCCGTGCCGCAAGGAGATGCCCGACCTCGATGCCATCTACAAAGAATTTCGCGACAAAGGACTGGTGATTCTTGCGATCAGCAGCGAGGAACGCAAGAAGGTGGCTTCTTTTCTGAAGGAGCACCCGGCCGGTTACCCGATTCTGCTCGATCCCGGCGAGCGTGTAAACAAGGAATTCGCGGTATACGGGATTCCGAAGACGTTCGTCTACGACCGGTCAGGCCATCTCGCCGCACAGTCGATCGACATGCGCACGAAGCGGCAGTTCCTCGATATGCTGCATCGGGCAGGATTATAGGCTAATCATCAGGAGCGAAGGCCCGCGCGCCGAGGGCCTTCGATTCATGGAGCACGCGGTGGTTTTCGTACTTCTGAACCGCATCCAGCTCCGCCACCCTGTACTTTTGGATCGCTACGAGAAGTTCGTCCAGATCGGCTCCCGAGCTTCCGTTGACCGCGCTTGAAATCTCACCAAGCGTTTTCAGATGGAGGGCAATGGCGCAGGCGGCTTCCTCCATGAGCTTCCTGCACTCCAGACAATCCGCAATTCCCATGGATAAGAAATCGGAGCAATTTCGATTCCGGTCCTTGAGCACGAACGACTCATCCTGGATATTGCCCGATCCCGAGTTCGCTTCTGAGTATGCTTTATTACGTTAGCGGCGCGATCAATCTCCGCTCAATGAACTCCAGAATCTCGGAGGCAGCTGCCTGCGAGGGCACGGGCAAGCGCAGAACCCCTGCAGGCGTGAACTGCGCTCCCGGCGTGCCGCTCACCAGGCCCATGAGCTTCTCTCCGTCAACGCGCGTTTCTTCGTGAAATTTCACGTTGAGAACGGATACCCGCCGGTCGATGGCTTCAATGCCGATCTTTTCCGCCGCCGTCTTGATGCCGGAATAGCGGAGCAGTTGCTGGACATCGCCGGGAACCGGTCCGTAGCGATCGGCGAGTTCCTGCTCGACTTTTCGCCGTTCGTTTTCATCGACCGACTGGGCGATACGTTTATAAGCGCGCAGACGCTGGTTCTCGTCGGTGATGTACGCCGCCGGAATACGAAGATCGAGGCCGAGATTGAGTGAGGAATGAATTTCCGCCGCGACCTCTTCGCCGCGCAATTCACGCACGGTATCCTCGAGCATCCTGACGTACATGTCGAAACCGATGGCATTGATGTGGCCGTGCTGTTCGCCACCCAGCAGGTTACCGGCGCCGCGCAACTCAAGATCCAGGGCGGCGATCTTGAATCCAGCGCCCAGGTCGCTGAACTCCTTGAGGGCCGCGAGGCGCTTGCGGGCGATCTCAGTGAGCTCGGTGCCGGGTTCCACGAACAGGTAACAATAGGCGCGGCGGTTGGAGCGCCCCACCCGGCCACGGAGCTGGTAGAGCTCGGAAAGCCCGTACATCTCGGCCTTTTCGATGATCATCGTGTTGGCGAGCGGAATGTCGAGGCCGTTCTCCACGATGGTGGTCGAGACGAGCACGTCGAATTCGTGACGCATGAACTGCAGCATCACCTTCTCGAGCTCGGCTTCGGGCATTTGGCCGTGGCCCACGCCGATGCGAATTTGCGGAAACATCTCTTGAATCATCGCCGCCCGATGCCAGATGGAATCGATGCGGTTGTGAACGAAGTAGACCTGCCCGCCCCGGGCCAGTTCGAGCTCGATTGAGGACTTGATGAGATCCGGCGCGAACGGCGACACAACCGTTTGAATCGACAAGCGATCCTTGGGAGGCGTTTCGATCACCGAAAGATCGCGCAGGCCGAGCAGCGACATGTGCAGGGTGCGCGGAATCGGCGTCGCGCTCATGGCGATCGCATCGATGCCTTTGGAGATTTCCTTGAGCCGCTCTTTATGCTTGACGCCGAAGCGCTGCTCTTCGTCGATGATGACCAATCCGAGGTCCTTCCACAGAACGTCTTTGGAGAAGAGCCGGTGGGTGCCGATGGCCAAATCGACCTTACCTTCGGCGATGCCGGCAACAGCGGCCTTCAGCTCTTTCGCGTTGCGGAAGCGGCTGAGCATTTCGACGCGCACGGGAAACGGCTGAAAGCGTTTCTGGAATGTCTGGAAGTGTTGGAAGGCGAGGACGGTCGTCGGAGCCAATACGGCCACCTGCTTGCCGTCACCCAGAGCCTTGAAGGCCGCTCGCATCACGACTTCGGTCTTGCCATAGCCGACGTCGCCGCAGAGCAAACGGTCCATGGGCTGCGGGCTTTCCATATCGCGCTTGATGTCGGCGATGGCGGCCTTCTGGTCTTTCGTCTCGGTGAACTCGAAGGCGTCTTCGAACTCGCGCTGCCAGTTGCTGTCGGCCGAGAAGGCGAATCCGGGGGCCAGCTTGCGTGCGGCGTAGAGCTTGAGAAGCTCCTCGGCCATGTCGCGCATGCGTGTCTTGATGCGTGTCTTCGTGCGCGCCCAGGTCGCGCCGCCCATTTTGTCGAGGACGGGTTTCGATTCACCTTCGCCACGGAAGCGCTGTACGAGGTCCATGCGCGAGAGCGGGACGTAGAGCTTGTTGCCGCCGGCATATTCCAGCAGCATGTAGTCGCCTTTGGTGTCGCCCTGGGCGATTTCCCGGACGCCGAGGAATTGTCCAATGCCGTGCTCGACATGGACGACATAATCGCCCGGCTTGAGGTCGAACTGGTCGGCGGAAAAGACGCCCGTTCCTTTGTGTGCTTTGGAGGGGCGAGCGACGGTCTCGGGGGATTCGAAGAGGTCCTCGGAACCGAAGATCGCGAGGCGCGCTTCCTGGAAGACGGCGCCGCGGGCGACGTCGCCGCGGATGAGAGCCAGCGGCGCGTTGAGCGATTGCGCGCGCTGCCGCAGATACTCCGGGACCTGCTCGCCCCCCAGATCGATCTGGTAGGGGATGGAGTATTCGCCGAAAACATCGGCAAGGCGTTCGACTTCGCCGGCGGTCGGGGCAAAAAAGGCGAGCCGGACTCCGGCGTCGAGGAGCGCCTTCGCTTCGCGGATCGCGACCTGCAGGTTTCCATGAAAGGCCATCGATGGCCGGCTGGAAATGTAGAAGGAATTTTCGCTCGCTTCACCGGCATCGAGCGAGGTATCAAACAGAGTGTCGAGCTGACGGACTTCGACGACATCGCGGCGGGAGGCGGCTTCCGTGAAAGCCTCCCAGGTGAATGTCGCGGCCTCCGGATCGATGTTGACTGAAGCGGCGGCTTCGCGGAGGCGTGTCCAAAGCCGATCGGCGGCGGCGCTGGTCAGCTCAGGTTCGTCGATCAGGACAATGGAGTTTTCGAAGAAGTCGAGCAGCGAAGCCGGCCGGGGATGGATCGCGGGGACAAGCAGCTCCCAGCCGGGGAAAGCCTGGCCGCTGACCGGGAGGTCACGTCCAGCTCTATTTGAGAGCCCCCCGGATTCGTGAATGTGCGCAGCGAGCTCGGCAAGCATCGGGCGCGAACTCTGAAATTCGGTGAGCGGATGCAATATGCACTCGTTGAGTTTGTGAATGGAGCGCTGCGACTCGGCGTCATAACGGCGGATCGATTCGATCTCGTCGCCGAAGAATTCGACGCGCACCGGCTGCTCCTGCTCCGGTGAAAACACGTCCAGAATCCCGCCGCGAATGGAGTACTCCCCGACCATCTCGACCGGATCGCGCCGCTGATAGCCGACGCTTTCGAGGTGAGCGGCGAGGTCGTCGAGGGGAATCTCGTCTTTGACGCGCAGGGTTTGGGTGAGCTGGCGGTACCAGAGCGGCGGCTCGGTGCGCGCGAGGACAGCGGCGACGGGCGCGAGCGTGATGCCGGTGAACCGATTGGCGAGGCGCGAGAGTGTGGCGGCACGGGTAGCGAGAATTTCCGCATGAGGGGACATGTGCTGGCCGGGCAAAACATCGAGCGCGGGCAGCAGGGCGGGTGTGTTGCCGGGTTCGACCAGATCCGCAAAGGTCTGAAGCAGCGGCAGCAGCGCCTCGGCCTGTTTATTGCCGTCGACAACGATGAGCTGCGGCCGTCCCGTGGCGCGGTGGAGGAGAACAGAATAGAGGGCTTTGGCGGTTAGCGTGAGGCCGGAAAGCCGAAACGCGGAAGGCTCATTCGCGGCGGCGAGCCGCGCCGCGAGCGCCTGGAAGCCGGCGGCGTGTGTCAAGTCGGAGAACAGATTGTCGATCTGGAGGTTTCGCAAGAGAAGAATCTATTAGGCCGATGCCAGCAAAGCCAATTGATTTTCTCAAACCGGGTACTTGTCCCGGCATTCCGGCGAGCAGAAGTGGAGCACTTTGCCTTTGACGACGCGCTTCAGCGACGAATCGACGGCTACCCAGGTCCCGCAGACCGGGTCCTCCTGCAGCATGGTCGCGCCTTGAGAGGAGGCCTGAGGAGCGCTCCGCACGGGCGGTGGACGCCGGACCCCGAGCCCAAGCGCACGTTGCACGGATGCGACCACAGCCCGAATCGCGGAAAGCGCGATCACGAGCAGGATCACTCTGGCCAGAAAGGCAAACATGAAATGCGCGTCTTAAGACCGCGCGCCGCGGCCGTTACTTCTTCTTCTTGTTGTTCGTCGCGCCCGGAGCCTGGAACGTCGTGCTGACAGAGGCGCCAAGTTGTGCGATCAGCTCTTTCGCCGACCCGGCAAAGGGGCCATCCGGTTTCAACTGCAGATACTTCTGCAGGGCATCGATGGTTCCGGGGGCGGGAACGATCTTTCCGCTGGGATCCGTGGAGGCTTTGGATGTCAGATAGACGCCGTATTGATACTGCGCATCCGCGTAGTTGGGATCGGCATCGATCGCCTTCTTGAATTCCTCGCCGGCGGCGTCATTCTGCGCGCTGTTCACAAGCAGGGCGCCCAGATTGTAGAAGTACTTTCCCGCGCCCGGGGGATCGAGCTGCGCCGCCTTGTCGAGGTTCTGCTTGGCTTCGTCGATCTTCTTGTCCTTGGCGAGGGCGAGGGCGTAGTTGTTGTAATAGGCGGCGTCGTCCGGCTTCAACTCGATCGCTTTCTTGTAGGCGTCAAAACCTTTGTCATAGAGAGCGGAAGCATCCGCGCCACTCTTCGTTCCCGCCGCGCCGATGTAGGCATCCGCGAGGCTGCTCCATACCGCCACCTGCTTGTCGTCGAGCATCGATGCCTTCACGAGCGGCTCGATGGCGGCGTCATACATCTTCGCGTCCAAAGCCGCGCGGCCCGCGGTGTAGGCGTCATTCAGCTCTTTGTTCTTGGCGAGCTGGGCTTCACGCGCCTTCTGCTGTTTTTCCAGTTCTGCCTTCTGCTCTTTGGTCAGGCTGCGGTCGGCTTCCGGAGCCGGCGCGCCGGGAGCGGCGCCCGCGGCAGCCTGCTGGGCATTCTTGAGATCGAAGTTGACTGTCGCGGGTTCGCCCTTGGTGTGGACACCCTTGACGCCGTCCTTCACCTGTCCGTCGACCGAGACGGTGACGTCGAAAGTGCCGCCAAGCGGCAGACCGTAGTGACCATAATGACCCTTCTTATCGGTCTTGACGGTATAGTGCCCTTTGATGTCGGTGCGGTCGATCGTGATGATTGCGCCCTGCAACACCTTGCCGTCAGGGTCTTTAACGATGCCTTCAATGGTGCTGGTCTGGGAGAATGCCGGCACCGAAAGACACAGCAACGCCAGACCGGCGAGCGGCAGCGTCTTCATGCGAAGCGAAACAGATTTCAATGAGAGAGACATACAGATACACCTTTCTATCTCGCGCACCAACGCGTTGCGGCTGTGCGCTCGTCTCGAAATTTTGACCCGGAGGTCCGAAACACCAGCATACAACAGGAGATGGGCGCCACCGGCCAACCTGGTGGCGATGCTGTGAACCCTTGAGGCGCAAAGGCGGGTAGAATGAAGGATTCGGGAGTCTTTCATGCAGCGCCGGACAATTCTGTTTCTTACCTCCGGGTTGGCGGTCATCAGCGCCGCCCCGATCTTCATCCATTCAGGACTGGCTCAGGCGCCGATCCGTGTCTCGGTAAACGAAGTGATCGTGCCCGTCACCGTGACGGATGAGAAGGGCCGCTTCGTCTCCAACCTGACCAAATCCGATTTCCACGTGTTCGACGAAGGCAAGGAGCAGACGATCGACTTCTTCAGCCACGAGCAGTCGCAGCCGATCGTGATCGGCTTCCTGATCGACACCAGCAACGGGATGAAGATCCATTGGGATAAGTACAAGGAAGCGGCGACCGATCTGATGCTCAATCTGCTGCCCGGCGACAAGAAATACAGCGGATATCTCATCAGCTACGGCAATGAGCCCGAGCTGGTCACCGACACCAGCAGCGACTCGGAAAAAATGGTCGCGAAGATGAACAAGATCAGGCCGGCCGGCGGATCGGCGCTCTTCGACGCGATCTACATGGCGTGCACGAGCCGCAAGACCATCAACGGGGAGCCCTTCGAGCCGCGGCGTGTGCTGATCGTGATCGGGGACGGGCACGATACGGCCAGCAAGAAATCGCTGAAGGAAGTTACCGAAATCGCCCAGCGCAATCTGGTAACGGTATATGCAATGAGCACCGTGGCCTTCGGATTCCACACCGCCGGAGAAGACAACCTGAACACGCTGACGTCGGAGACCGGCGGCAAGGTCGAGACGCCGCTGAACAGCCCCTACAGTAAAGACGTCGCCGGTTACCTTTCCATTCCCCGGGATGAAGGAAATTACGCTCTGACAGTCGGCACCGGCCAATACACGGCCGAGATTTCGAGCGCAATCTTTCGCGCGGTGGCAGCGCTGTCGGGCGAGATCACGACGCAGTACGTGATCCGCTACAACCCCGATGTGGGGCCGAACGCGGAAGCGAAGCAGTTCCGGAAGATCAAGGTGGCGGTGAATTTGCCGGGCGTAGAATTGCGGTACAGGAACGGATATTATCCGTATGCGCCTCCGCAGTAGACGATAGTTTCCTTTGCCATGCCGGCCATAGTCTCCATCGCCCAAAAACGACGCGCCTGCTGGTCGCTGCTCGAGGTTGCGCCCTCCGGCAAGACCGCGGCCCCTTACGGGATTTTGCTGGCCGATGAGGAGACTGGCGCGTGGACACAGCGTCTGCGCGAGCCGGAATGCTTTGGCGAACTGGATGACGGGGAGTGCGATATCCTCGACGCGCTTCCGGCCGATCTGGAGCTCAAGGCCCGCGAGATGGGTGGGATGGGGCTCATGGCATGGCTCGAAGGCAGCGCCTCCGGCTTCTTCCGTGTCAGCAATCGGACGGCGATCGCGTGCGCGAACACGCAGGCCACCATCGACCGCCTGTTCGATGAGCACGTGGATGCCGCGGTGCGCCCGTTCGTGACGCATTTACCGGTGTACGGGCTGCGCGCGGCGGCTACGAAATTCGGCGAAGGAATGGATGGCGAACAGGAAGGCTGGGTGCGGGTCCCCGAGGGCATGCGGCTGAGCGAAGGAATGTTCGTCGCGCACGTGGTGGGCCGGTCGATGGAGCCGCTGATTCCCGACGGCAGCGCTTGTATCTTCCGCGCGCCGGTGACGGGGTCGCGCAAAGGCCGCTATCTGTTGATCGAAAAGTTCGGGGAGACGGATTTCGATGCGCGCTATACGGTGAAGCGCTATGCGCGGCAGGGCGCGCTGCGGGAATCGGCGGAGCGTGAGCAGCCGATCCGGCTCGAACCGTTGAATCGGGAATTCGAAGCTTTCGAGCTGACCAGCGATCAATTCCGCGTTGTTGCCGAGTTCGTGCAGGTGCTGCCTTCCTGATACCTCCGGCGGCTTTCCGCCGGGCGCTTCTGCGCTGGTACGAGCGGACGAGGCGAGATCTTCCCTGGCGAGATTGTTCCTCGACCGATCCCAAGGCGGATTTCTACCGCATCTGGCTGTCGGAGATCATGCTGCAGCAGACGCGCGTCGAGACGGTGATCCCTTACTACAGGCTTTTCCTCGAACGCTTTCCGGCGGTCGAAGCTTTGGCCGCGGCTCCCGCCGAAGCCGTACTGGCCACATGGAGCGGACTCGGCTACTACAGCCGGGCACGCAATCTGCACCGCGCCGCCCAGACGCTCGCGCACGGCACGTTCCCCGCGACGTATGAGGAGGTGCTGGCGCTGCCGGGCGTTGGCCCTTATACAGCAGCCGCGATCGCGAGCATCGCGCTCGATTTGCCGCACGCCGCGGTGGATGGCAACGTAATCAGGGTGATCTCGCGGCTTGGCAACGATGCCTCCGAGATCACATCGCCAGCGGTACGGCAGCGTTTCACCGACGAAGCGCAACGGCTGCTCGACCGGCGGCGTCCCGGCGACTTCAATCAAGCCATGATGGAGCTTGGCGCGACCATATGCACGCCGAGGACGCCGCAATGCGCTGCCTGCCCGGTGGAAAGCCATTGTGCGGCGCGCGCGGCGGGGCGCGAGCGCGAGCTTCCGGTGAAGCTGAAGAAGGCCGCGGTTCGCGAGGTCGGGCTGGATCTCGCGATTATTGAACGGAGCGGTTCTGTCCTGTTGGTCCAACGTGCCGCCCGGGAAAAGCGGCTGGCGGATTTCTGGGAACTGCCGGGCAGAGAGATGTTTCCCGGTCACCGCGGCGTGAAACTGGGGGAATTCCGGCATCAGATCGTCAACGACCGGTTTTGCGTGAGGGTCTGGCGGCTGCGTGGTGTTGATGCGAGCCCCCCGGGCGCGAGCTGGGTGGATCTCGAGAGACTGAAGAATCTTCCGCTCACCACCATCAGTCGAAAAGCGCTGGCCGTTGAGAACACGGCCAGGCAGAATCCTCATTGAACTCCCGAGACATCCGGGCCGCGCCGGTGTTAGGGGGATTGTGATTGTCCCTTCGAAGATTGTGCTCGTGCTGGCTCTCGCGCCGCTGCTTTGTCAGGCGTACGAGTATGGCCCCGACGCGCGATATACAGGCGCTCCGGGCGATAACAAGACAGCTTGTATTTCGGCCGGATGTCATGCCGGCACCGTCAACTCCGCTACCGGCAGCATCAAAATCATCGCGCCAAACGGCACAACGTATACGCCTGGCGTGCCGACGACAATTTCCGTGCAGATCACCGATGCCACGAAGGCGAAATTCGGTTTCGAACTGACCGCCCGTCTGGCGAGCGACACCGCAAACGGGCAGGCCGGCGACTTCACTCCGGGACCGGACGGTTACACGCAGGTGATCTGCGAAGACGACAGCCCGAAGAAGAATGGCGCTCCGTGCAGGCCAGGGGCGCCTTTTACCAGCGTTCAGTTCATCGAGCATAGTCTGCAGGGGTATGAAGCATCGACCAAAGGCGGGTTCACATTTACTTTCACGTGGACGCCGCCGGCGTCCGATGCGGGCGATGTGATTCTGTATGCGGCGGGAAATGCGGGTCCCGGAGATCCGCCGGTGCAGACGCCGACGAACGTCTATACGACCAGCATCACGCTCACGTCCCGGGCGGCGACCGCCGCGCCGGTGATTTCCACGGGCGGCGTGGTCCCGATCTTCAGCGCGGCAACGTCGATCCAGCCGGGGTCCTGGATTTCGATTTATGGCAGCAACTTCGCCAGCGTAATAACAGTGTGGAACGGGGACTTTCCCATCAGCCTCGGCGGCGTGAGTGTATCGATTGACGGCCAGCCCGCTTATATCTGGTTCGTCAGCCCCACGCAGATGAACGTGCAGGCGCCCGATGATGCGAAAACCGGCAGCGTGAACGTCTCGGTGACGAATTCCGCCGGTATGGCGACTGCGACCGTGACGCTGGCGCAGGCGAGTCCTTCGTGGAGTTTGCTCGATGCGAAACATGTCGCGGGGATCATTGTGCGCACCGACGGCTCCGGCGCGTATGGAGGAGGCACGTACGACATCATTGGCCCGACGGGAAGCGCGCTCGGCTACATGACGAAAGCCGTGGCGGCGGGCGATATCGTCGAGTTGTTCGGAGTCGGTTTCGGACCCACCAACCCGGCGGTACGCGCAGGCGAGGCGTATACGGGCACAGGAGCGCGAACGATGAATCCCGTCAACGTCACGATCGGCGGTATTTCGATCGCCCCCGATTTCGCCGGGATCACAGGCGCCGGACTTTTCCAGATCAATTTGAAAATACCGCCAGGACTGCCATCGGGGGATCAGCCGCTTTCGGCCCGCGTGACGGGCGTCGAGACTCCCGCCGGTGTAGTGATTTCGATGCAGTGAAACGAGGTCGAAGGGCCTACTCCACCCGGTCCTCAAGTGATATGAGGGTGTTCCGGCTGCCCGCGGATAATGCAAGCTCCAGGAACCATGCGCTGGAACCGCTGCCTTTCCGTCTCATGCCTTGCGCTTACGCTTTGCGCCGGCGCACGCGCGGACTTGACGACGGCATCCTCCGCGCCAGTCTACACAGCGGCCGGAATCGTTCAGGCGGCGACCCAGACTGTCGAAGCCCTCGCGCCCAACACCATCGCGACAATCTACGGCACAAACCTCTCATTCACGACGCACGCGCTGGCGGCCTCCGACCTCGTGAAGGGCACGGTGCCCACCACGCTCGGCGGCGTGACGGTCTACGTCAACAGCATCCAAAGCAGCCTGTTCTATGTGTCTCCAGGACAGGTCAACTTCCTGGTGCCATATGAAATCACAGCCACCACGGGGACGGTGCAGGTCGTGCGGGATGGTGTGGCGGGGCAGCCGGGCACAATTCAACTTGCGACCACCGCGCCCGGGCTCTTCCAATGGAATGGGAACTTCGTCGTCGCGGAACACACGGATGGAAGCGTGATCACCGACGAGTCTCCCGGGGCGGCGGGGGAGGTCGTGGTCCTGTATGCAGCGGGGCTGGGCCGCACGGTTCCGGACGTTCCTTCCGGCCATGTGGTCTCGAAGGCAACCAGCATTTTGTATGCTTCGCAACTGCAGGTCCTGTTGAATGGCGTGCCGTGCCCCGCATCGAGCATCTACTATGCGGGACTTACACCCGGGTATGCCGGCTTGTATCAGATCAATCTGAAGTTGCCGGACGCGCTGCCGCCGGATCCCGAGGTGCAGGTGGTCATCGGCTCGCAAACGAGCCCGCCAGCCATCAAACTTTCCGCACATTGACCCACCTCGATCGAAAGAAAAACGCAACTATTCTCACGCCCGGCGCGCTCTACAATGAAGACAGGTATGACCGCACCATTGAAATACGGCGTCATGAAATACGGCCTGGCGTTCATTTTCGGTTCGGCGCTCGTTTCGGCGGGCGCATTTGCGCAGGCCCCCGAGGCGGCCGCGGACGCTCCGGCGACCTATACCGTTCAGACCGGCACGCGCATTCCGCTGGGGCTGATCAACAGCGTGAGCACCAAGCACTCGTCGGCCGGCGACCGTATTTATCTGGAAACGGTTTTCCCCATCGTGATCGACAGCCACATCGTGATCCCGCCGGGCAGCTATGTCACGGGCACGGTCACGGAAGTCAAGCGGCCCGGACGTGTAAAGGGCCGCGGTGAGCTGTATGTCCGATTCGATTCGATCACGCTGCCGAACGGAGTGACACGCGATTTCCGCTCGCGGCTGGGCGCAATCGACGCGCGCGGCGATGAGCGCCTCGATAAGAAGGAAGGCGAAATCCAGAGCGATTCGAACAAGGGCGGTGATGCGCGTACGGTCGGCATCGGGGCGGCCAGCGGCGCGAGTATCGGAGCAATCGCGGGATCGGCGGCCGGACACGGCGTAGCCGGGGCCGGTATCGGCGCAGCTGCCGGAGCCGCAGCGGGGCTGGCGGGCGTGCTGCTGACGCGCGGTCCGGACGCGGTGCTGGCCAAGGGCAGCACGATCGAGATGGTGCTCGACAGGCCCCTGACGTTCAAAGCGAGCGAAGTTAACTTCACAACGACCGCGACATCCGGCCACTATTCGGAGGGCTCCGGGCCGGCATCGAGCAAGAACAATAACGGCGGCGCGCTGGGCCCGGCACGGCGGCTTCCCTTTTAAGTTCCAAGCCACTCGCCAGCCGAGTCTCAACGGGTACGCCCGGATTCCGCCGGGAAAGACATGCCCAATCCCGTTCGGCGCATTTACAGAGCCTTGAAGCGAGCAGCGCTTGGCGACTCGCTGCTGCCGCGCCAATTCATAATCGGGATGCGCGACCCGCAGACCGAAGTCGCTGTGTGGCTTCACGGGCTGGACAGGCCATGCGACGTCACCAGCCGGCATGTGATGGCGTGTCTGAAGCCGCTGACGATTGGCATCGTGTTCGAAGCCGATTGGCGTGTGCCGGCCGGAGATCCGCTCTCGCTGCGTTTCGTGGAGCGAGAAGGCAGCCAAAGATTGCTCGGTGAAATTCGCCTGAGTGGCCAGGGCGTCCGGAAGGAGCCTGGCGGATTGCGGTTGTTCGGAATTCGCGGCAGCAGCAACTATTGCCTTTCGCGCGCGCAGCTCTGGGCACACCATTTACACCTGGCTTACACACGGTGGCGGGCGAGGAATCCGGACCGGCTTACTCCGCGCGAGGCGCACTCCATCATCGTGTTCTTCATTTGCCCGCGTCCGGTGGTGCTGGTGAGTGTGCTGGGCCACGCCGGAGGAAATGTTTTCCCTATGAATTTAATGGGACCGGCCGGCGACGGGCTGTTCGCCTTCGCGCTCAGCAGCAAGCGTCACGCGGCGCCGATTGTGGCGCGCGCCGGCAGGCTCGCCATCAGCAACGTTCCGCTGGAGCATGCGCAGCTTGCCAAAAGCCTGGGCAGGAATCATCTCAAGGATTCAATCGACATGACTCGACTGCCGTTCTCTTCGCGACTGTCGCCGACCCTGCGGTTTCCGGTGCCGGAGTTTGCGAGCCGTGTGCGGGAGCTGGAGGTCCAATCGTGCGAAAAGCTGGGGAGCCACACGTTTTTCCTGGCGCGCGTACTGAACGACGCCGGCTTTTCCGAAGCGCCGGAGTTTTTCTACGTGCACGGGATCTATCAGGCATGGCGCGCGAGGCAGCGGATGGAGACGAATTACCCACCATCCGCGGCACGTGTACCCGCGGGATAACCCTTCGTTTACAGGCTTTTCGCGAACCGTCAATGCCGGCCGGCGCCGAAGGCCCGCTTCAGAAGCGGCTGCCATAGGCGGATCGCCTCGGCCGGAGTGGGCGGTTCCTTTCCGCGCAAAGCATTGAAGAGTTCGGCCCGCGCCGCGTTATCGAGCCGCTTGAAGACCGCATCGAAGTCGGGGATCGGCGGCGGGTCCGCCACGCCTGCCCGCATCATGATCTCGCGGCCCGCCTGCATCGCGGTCGTGTAGGCGTTCCAGGCGGCGCGTGCTTTCGCAATATCCTCGAAGTCTTCCATCGGCATAACCACCATATCGTTTATGCTCGTGAGGGTGAACGACGAGCACGATTCCGGCGGCGGCGTTTCCGCCGATAATGCCGGCCGCGTCCGTACCGTCACGTGGGACGATCCGGTCCTTCTGATACGGCATGGCCGGAAACTCTCGGGCACTGAGCTCTTCGAGAGAATCCGAAAGGGCGAGATCCCGCCGCCGCCCTTCTCGCAGTTGATCGGGCTCGAAGTTTTCGATTCGAGCGAAGGGCGCTTCGCCATGACGCTGCTGCCCCGCGAGTTCCACTACAACCCCATGGGCTGCGTGCACGGGGGCATTCTCTCGACGCTGCTCGATTCGGTGATGTCGGCTGCCGTCCACACCGGTCTTCCCGCCGGCCGCGGCTACATGACGCTCGGGATCAACATCAATTTCCTCAAGCCGGTCTACGAGCACACCGGCGAAGTTATGGCGGAAGGCAAGGTGGTCTCGATGCGGCGCCAGATCGCGACGGCTGAAGGACGCATCGTCGACCTCAAGGGCGACCTCTGCGCGACCGGCACAGCGACTTGCCTGATTTTTGAAATGCCTGCCAAAAAGGAAATATCCGTTAAAAAAGCGGATACGGGAAATTCAGACTCCTGACCGTCAGAAACGATCGAGGGCTTCGGCTTCCTGCTCTTCGAAGCTGAACAGACGATGGACACCGACCATGCGCATCAAATCCTGCACGCGTTTGGACGCCCGCAGGAGCTTCAACGATCCGCCGCGCCCGGAGACAGCCTTCAGGGTCGCGTTCAACTCGCCGATGCCGGAGCTGTCGATATAGGTCACACCCGCCAGATTCAGCAGGATCTTGCGGCTGCCGGCATTCAGCGACTGGTTTATCGTATCGGCAAGGTGTATCAGCGCAGGGCCGATGGTCAGCCGTCCGCTGACGTCGACGATTTTGACGCCGCCGGCATCGCGCGTGTCGACGCGGGCTCCTTCGCCAAAGTTTGGAGTGTGGGTGCTTGCCATTTGGCCTGTCCTCCGTTCCGGCTGTCAGAGACGGTGTGCCGGAAGACGGTCAATCGGTTTCAGTCCCTGTGAAGCCCGCGGCCGATTTTCTGTCCGCTTAATCACGGCAGTCTGGAATCCGGATCGTAATGTATTCTGAACCGGTGCGGCACCGGTTCAGTCTCGACGCCTTATCAATAGCCGTCACAGTCGTGCTGATCTCAGCGGGCGCGGAACTGTCCGCGCAATGGGTGAAATATCCGGCGGCCGGCGAGCCGCGAAAGGCGGATGGGAGCGTGGACTTCTCCGCGCCGGCTCCGAAACTGGCTGACGGCAAGCCGGATTTTTCGGGTGTCTGGGCGAGCGCGGATCGCGACCCCCGCAGGCCCGGAGGCGTGCCCGATCCGAATGATGCCAGCGCGTCACGCTACATGGTGAATTTCGGGGTCGATCTGCCGGGCGGATTGCCGTATCAACCCTGGCTTGCAGCGCTCGTCAAGCAGCGCACGGCGAGCCAGATGAAAAACGATCCGCACGCCGCGTGTTTTCCCGACAATTTTCTGCGCGGGTACGGGCAGCCTCATCTGCTGAAGTATGTCCATTCGCCGCGGTTGTTGTTGATGCTCAACGAGATGAATACGAACTACCGGCAGATATTCACGGACGGGCGTCCGCTGCCCAAAGATCCGCAGCCTTCATTGATGGGCTACTCGTCGGCGAAGTGGTCCGGGGATACTCTCGTCGTGGATACGATCGGGGTGCGCGACGACACATGGATCGACTGGAACGGCAGCGTGATCGGCGAGACGGCGAAAGTGCGTGAGGAGATGCGCCGGCCGGACTTCGGGCACATGGAGATCCGGATTACGGTGGACGATCCGAAGGCATACACGAAGCCATGGACGGTCACATTGAAGCAGCGGTTTGTGGCCGATGTGGAGTTGATCGACGAGATTTGTCTGGAGAACGAACGTTCGGTTCGGCATATGACGTAGCAGGGGCCGGAGTAGGATGGCATCCTGCGGGCGATCGGCAAGCGCGCCGTGCTGTGATTTGCAAACGCCAAGGCCGGTTGCAAACCGGCCGCAGGTTAGCCATCTGGTTACGAACCTGCCCCACACGGGCTAGCGTGCCTGGTTGGCGGAGAGCTCGTTCAACAGCTTTTCGGTGTCTTCGTGACGGTTGCGGCCGGATTCCTTGACCAGATCGAGCGCCGTCTTGCCCGCGCTGTCCTTTGCTTTAATGTCCGCGCCGAGTTCGACGAGCGTGCGGACAACGTCATTCGACCCCAGCCGCGCGGCTGCGTGCAAAGGCAAATCTCCCCGCGCTCCCGGCGTGTTGGGATTGGCGCCGTGCCTGACCAGCAGCCGCAACGCATCTGTGCTTCGCGGTCCCTGCCGGGAGCCGGCAATCACCGCGAGAGCGTTCTGTCCGTTTGCCGCGGAAAGGCGGGGATCGGCTCCTCCATCCAGCAAGGCCTGCATCGCTTCCACATCGTTCGTCTTTGCCGCCCGCATCAGCGGCGTCGCACCCGCGCCGAGTGACGCATCGGGAAATCCATGATGGCGGGCAAGCGCCGGTTTGGTCAGCCGCGCGTTGGGATTGCCGCCGCGGCCAAGCGCCAAACGGACCACATCCAGAGCAGTCAGCTTGTCGGGCAACGGATGAAATGGCCGGCCGATTTCGCTGCGGAAGCCGACCATGTCGACGGCGGCATAGACGGCGTTCATGCCGGTGTTGTCGGCGACGTTCGGGTTGGCGCCCTTTTCGAGAAGGAGAGCCGCAAGATCGTAATGCTGATTGATGATGGCGAACTCGAGAGCGGTCGTGCCGTCCGGGTCTTGAAGATCGAGGTTGGCGCCGCTGTCGGCGAGAGCGCGAGCGGCCTCTTTCGCGTCCTGGCGGGCGGCATACATCAAAGCTGTAAACCCGCCGCGAGGCAGCACCGTCGAGACCATGCCAACCTGCATCCAATCCATCGGCGCAAGATTCAGGGGTTTTGCGTGACGATCGGGATCGGCGCCGCCTTTGACGAGCAAAGCGATGACGTCCCCCTGATTCTCGGCCGCGGCCCACATCAACGCGGTTTCGCCCTGCGAGGATTCGCTCCCGTTCGGATTCGCGCCGGCAGCCAGCAGCAGCCGCACCGTCTCGGGATCGCCCGTGCGCGCGGCGGCCATCAGGGCCGTTTCGCCGTGCGGAAGCGCGTCCGCAACGCGGGCCCCGGCTTTGAGCAGCATCCGGACGGCCGGCGCGCTGCCGTTGGTGGCGGCGAGCCACAGCGGCGTAATCCCGTACCGATTGGCGGCGTTGGCATCGGCGCCCGACTTCAGCAGCAACGCGACTGCGTCTTCCTGGTTCGCCTGTACTGCCCAGTGCAGCGCGGTCATGCCATCCGGCTGAATGAATCGGACGTTCGCCTGGACCGCCGCCAGCGTTCGAACCTGCGACCAGTTGCCGTTGCGCGCGGCGCCGGCCAGATCGCCAATCGCCGCAAGAGAGGGCCACGCAACGCCGAGCAGCAAGAGAAATATCTTCACGCGGACTCTCTCATCAAGCGAGAGCAACCGCGCCGGTGCTGATGCCGAAGGAGTCCATCTCGATGCCGTAATGGCGCAGCACCGCCAGCAGAAAGTTCGCCATCGGAGTCTCTTTGGCCGCCTGAATATGCATACTCCCGCGCTTCCCGAAACCACCCACCAGCAGCGTCGGAATATCGAGGCGCAAGTGGACCTGGCTTTCGCTCATGCCGCTGCCGTAAAGGATCATGGAATGATCGAGCAGCGATCCATCGCCATCCGGAGTGTCACGCAGACGCGCCAGGAACTTCTCGAACATCGTCACGTGATAGCGGTTGAGCTGCACGAGCTGCGCTTTCTTCGCCTCGTCGCCGCTGTGATGGGAGAGCGCGTGGTGCGGTTCGGTGATGCCGATCTCCGGATAGGTCCGCTGGGTCACGTCACGGCTCAGCATGAAGGTGAAGACGCGCGTCAGATCGGTCATGTACGCGAGCGAGATCAGGTCGAACTGCAGGGCGATGTGCTCCGGGAAGAATTCCGGGATGCCGACCGGCGCATCCGGAATGTCAGGATTGGCTTCGGCCTGCCGCTCGGCGCGCTGAATCCGGGCTTCGGTCTCGCGCACGCTGTCGAGGTAGTCGCCAAGGCGGCTGCGGTCGTGGGTTCCGAGGTCGAGCTCAAGATCTTTCAGGTCTGCCTGCACGGAATCGAGAATGCTGCTGCCGGTCTGCATGCGAGCGATGCGCTGCTTTGTGGTGCCCGCCCGCCCGAACATGCGCTCAAAAAGGATGCGCGGGTTGATCTCCATCGGCAGGGGCTGGGTCGGTGTTTTCCAGCTCAGCGTATTGACGTAGGCGCAGGCGTAGGCCGGATCGCAGCCGCCGATGTAGCCGGTGAAGTCTTCGGTCGCGACTTCAAGAGAAGGAAAGACGGTGCCGGCGGCGATTTTCCGCGCGATGATCTGATCGATGCTGGTGTTGGCGAGGACGTCCTCCGCGGTGGTGCGTTTCGGGATCGATCCGGTCAGCCACGCGGCGACGGTGACGGCGTGACCATCGACGGGATGGCAGATTTCCGAAACAACGGTCAAGTAGTCCCGGTAGGCCGCGAGCGGTTCGAGAATCGCCGACATCTCGAAGTTTTTCCCAACCTGCTTCGGAGTCCAATGGCCGGGGCGCTCCCCGTGGGGAACGAACACCGCTCCGAACCGCTTCGGGGGAACCGCGGCCGTTTGGGCGAGCGCAGTCGCAGCAGGCACCATTGCGTCGAGCAGCGGCAGTGACAGGGCCGCGCCCACACCGCGCAATATCTTTCTGCGCGAGACGGCTTTTTTGGTGAGGAATGTCATCGTTTTCCCAAGGTTTATTTTCGCGCTTCCAGCGGGCCTTTGCTTGCCGGTTTCTCGCGCAGCCGGAAGGGCTGGCTGTTCACAATACCGAGGATCAATTCCGAAAAGCGGTAGTCATGCGCCGCGGCATCGCGGGCGACCTTGCGAATCGCCGGCATGTCACAGGGATTCAGACCCCGCCCGAGCGCATAAATCATCAGCTTCTCCGTCACAGTGCTCACGAAGATCTCCGGTTTGCGCACGAGCGATTCGCGAAGCTCGACCGGCCCGGCAATCTGCGTCCCGTCGAGCAGGGTGCCGCTGGCGTCGATCATGGCGCTGGTCCCGCCGTTCTCGTGGTCGCGCCAGGCGCCGACGGCGTCGAAGTTTTCAAGGGAGAGGCCAATCGGGTCCATCAACTGATGGCATCCGGCGCACGGCGGATTCGCGCGGTGCTCGGCCATGCGCTCGCGCATTGTCAATACGCGTCCGCCGCGCTGATTGCTTTCATTGAACGGCGGCACATCGGGTGGGGGCGGTGGCGGCGGCGTGCCCAGCAGGTTGTCGAGCACCCATTTGCCGCGGACCACCGGCGACGTGCGATCGGTATGGGATGAAACCATGAGCGTGCTGCCCTTGCCCAATAAGCCCCAGCGGTTCGGATCGGCGAGGGTGACGCGCCGGAAATGGCTGCCGTAAATGTGCGGGACATGATAGTGCCGGGCCAGCCGTTCGTTGAGGAACGTGTAGTTCGCGGTCATCAGATCGACGACGTTGCGGTCTTCCTGCACGATGCTCTCGAAGAACATCTCCGTTTCCTTGTGGAAGGCTTCGCGCAGATTGTCGTCGAAATCGGGGAAGCCCGAGGAGTTCGGGATCATGCCGTCGAGATTGCGCAGATAGAGCCACTGGCCGGCGAAGTTTTGCGTGAGCGCGTGCGCTTTCGGATCGGCGAGCATGCGGCGCACCTGTGCCTCCAGAGTGGCCGGATACGAAAGCCGGCCGGCTGCCGCGGTCTTGAGCAGCGTGTCATCCGGAATGCTGCTCCAAAGGAAGAAGGAAAGGCGCGACGCGAGCTCAAGATCGCTCAGGGGGTGTACTTCGCCGGGCGCGAGGTTGTGGGGGTCGCGCTCGACGCGAAAGGTGAATTTCGGGCTGGCCAGCAGGCGTTCCAGAGCCGTCTGGATACCGCCTTCGAAGCCGCGTTGCGCGCGTCCCTGCGTCAAGAACTCCATCAGCCGATCGACGTCCGCGGCCGTATCGGAGCCGCGATAAGCGCGGTGCGCGAGCTGGCTAAGAATCGTACGGGCGCAGGCGGATTGCTGAGCATCCGTGGCGTCCGGTTTCGGCCGGCAGGTGAAAATTCTGCGGCGCGCGGGCGTATCGGCGACGCCGGCCGGATGAAACGGTCCCGTGATCGTCAGCGATTCGATGTGGGGATGCCCGGTGGCATCGAGATTGTCCTGTGTGCCGCGCACGAACTGCTGCAGGCGCGTGGACCCCTGCTCGGCTCCGCGATAGATAAAGCCCACACTGATGTCGTGCGGCCCGGCTGTGAGCGTGGCGCGCGTGGAGCTGCGCCGCTCGACATCCTGCTGGGCTTCGGTGATGTTGCGCATCAGAGCGAGAAAGTCTTTGTTACCGCCGATGGTCGCCATGTGGATTCGCTTGCCGTCTACCGCGATCTCGACTTGATGCTCCATCTCGAGACCTTTCATCGCGCCCAGGTTGGAAATGATGTACTTGATGCCGAGCTGGTATTCACCATCGAGCGGCAGCGTGGTGTGGACCATCGTGCCGCCCTCGGTTCCGACGGGCATGCCGGCGATGGCGACGTTCTGCGAAGTATCCTGCCGGATGCGGATCACCTCGGCGGCCGGACCGATGCCGGGGTCGCCGACGGCCAGCGCCGCGATCTTGCCCGCGGCGCTGAGATACTGCTCGACGAGGGCGGGCGATGCGCCCAGTGTGTCGGCGATGTTGTCGAATCCGAAGGCGGAATCGTCCGGAGGCAGCAGAGAGGACGCATCGATCTTCAGATCCAGCAGGTCGCGGACGGCGTTGGCATACTCGGCGCGGTTCATGCGGTGCACGCCGACGCTGCCTGGATGCGGTTGAGCGACGGTACGGTCGAGCTCCGATTCCAGCCACGACACGAGAGCGGCGCGCTCTTCAGTGGATGGCTTCGCCGTACCCTGCGGCGGCATCATGCCCACGCGGACTTTGCGAATTACCTTTTCCCACGTTTCGCGCGCGGTGTCATCGGCTGCAGGGTGAGCGATGTCGAGGCGCTCCAGGGTGAGGCCGCCGGTCTTCAGTTTGTTGTTATGGCAGGTGATGCAGTAGCGATTGACGACCGCCGCCGGCTGGCCGAACGCGAGCGGCGCGACGATAAGAAGTGCGGCGATGAGCCAGCCTAAATCCACCTGGAGCCATGCTATTGAAGGCCTGCATGCAAGTCAATTTGACGCTACTGCACGACCTGTATAAACAGGTTGTCCGGGGCGTCAAGAATCACTGCTTTGAGTCCCGTTGGCGGCAGCGTCTGAATCGCGCCGCCCTCGGAGACGACCTTCACACGGGCCTCGCCAAGCGCCCGGACAGCGGCCTCCGCATCGGTTACCGGGAAGCGTAGTACCGCTGCGCCCGGGTCCATCTGACGGAGCGTGCCCGCGCTTTTCTTTCCAGGCTGGGCATGCACGAGGGTGATCTCGAAGCCGTCGGGAAGCTTGACGATAGTCGGCGCGTTGTCTTTCAAAAGAGCTTCTTCGGCCGTTGGGCAGTCACTCGGCCGCGCTGAACCCGCAAGACCCAATGCCTTGAACGGACCATTCAATACGGCTCCACTACTGACGGTGTAGCCGAACCGCAGGCCGGTGATGTTCTTATTGTTCGCCGGAGCCGCGCTTCTGGTCTGTTGGAGCACCAGCACAGGAAATCCGTCCGGGTCGGCCGTTGCGAGACCGGGTCCGCTGCAACTCTTGCTGGTCTCGGTCACGAGCGGCCAGTTGGCGGCCTTGAGGCGGTCCAGCACCGGCTGCAGATCGGCCGCGGTCAGGATCAGAAGGGATGCCCCCGGCTCGCCCAGCGCTCGCCGCACCGGTCTACGATCCGGATTCTGAAACTCCACCAGCTCGACACGCATGGCGACGCCGGTTACCTGCGCGTTCCCGACGCGGTACTTCGCGCCGCCCGCCGCGTACATCTTCGCGATGCCCTCCGTCGTTTGCCAATCGCCCGGGGGGCGGGGCGACTCCATCCCGATCAGGTCCTTATAGAAGTGAATTGATTGGTCGAGGTTCCCCACCGCATGGATAAAGTTCCCGGCTCCCTTCACCAAAGGCGTCTGCGCGAAACAGGGCAGGGCGATGGTCAGCACGGCAATCGGCTTCGGCAGTTTCCACATAGCCGCTCATTCTATATCGCGGCGGTAATATCGCGCCCGTTGCGAATCTCTCTCGTTTGGCAGATTTTCAGTTAACCAACCGGGGTGAAAAAAAGTGAACAAATCAATCGTATGGACGCGAGCGCTCTTTGCGCTGGCGGCCGGATTCTTTCCTGCAATCGCGACAGCTCAGGCGCCCGCGCCGGCGGCCATTCTGAACGCCGCCAGTAATGTGCCGATGGCGTTGCCCGGCGGAGCCATTGCCCAAGGTGCGATTTTCGTGCTCTACGGAAAGAACATGGGCGGGGCGTCGCTTTCGCAGGCGTCAGCGCTGCCGCTGCCCGCCGCAGGGCTGAACGGCACGACGGTTACCGTGACTGCTGGCTCAACGACGCTGAAAGTTCCACTGCTCTATACGCTTTCCACGCAGATCGCTGGCGTGCTGCCCTCGACCACGCCGATCGGGAATGCGACGCTCAACGTCACTTTCGGGGGCGCCACAGGAACGCTGGCTTTTAAAGTCGTGAAAAGCAGCTTCGGTATTTCCACAGTTGACCAGTCAGGCGCGGGCGCGGCGGTCGTCACGTTCGGCGACATCTCGCTGGTGACCCAGTCGAAACCGGCGAAAGTCGGAGATACGTTGATCATCTGGGGAACAGGCCTCGGGGCTACATCGGTCGACGACGGCATTGTGCCGCCGCAAGTCGATCTCAATACGGGAGCGAAGGTCTTCGTGGCCGGAAAGGAAGCACCCGTGGTTTACGCCGGGCGATCGGCCGGCCCCGGCCTCGATCAGATCAACTTCAAAGTGCCGGAGGGCACGGACGGCTGCCGCGCGTCACTCGTGGTGCAGATCGGCTCACTGGTCAGCAACTTCACTAATATCGCGATCGCGCCGGCCGGAGAGCCGTGCACGGAATTCGGCACTCCCGGGATCTTCGGACACGTGAGAGCGGACTACATTTCGCTCCTGCCCGATCTCCTGTCCCGGGAATCGACGAAGATCGGCATTATCGATCTGGAGCAGACGAGCAAGAACGACAAAGTGGGTTTTTCGATTCCGGGCGCGACTTCCACGCAGGCCTATTTCCTCAATGTGTCCAAGGCGCAACTGCCGTCGCTGCTCAGTCTGTACACGCCGCCGGTCTCGGGGGGCAGTTGCACGGTAACGTTCACGCCGGCCGGGAAGGCGGCCACTGTTCCGACCGAGGCCGGGATCGACGCGGGCGCGACCGTTACGCTGACGCCTCCTTCGGGGCCGGCGATCACGATGGCTGCGCAGAAGCCGGGTATCTACTCTCAATCCGTCTCGAAGATTCCCCCCGGGGCCTGGAGCGCGGCGAATGCGGGTGGCGCGGCTGTTCCGGCTTTCAAAATCGACATGGCGCTGCCGCAGGCGGTCGGGTGGCTGAATGCGGGCGATTCCTCCTCGATCGATCGAACCAAGGGCCTTGTCATCAAATGGGGTGGCGGCGATGCACTGAACAACTTCGTGGAAGTCACCGGCACCGTCGCGTATGGGACGGCTCCCAACAACGGGACCGCGACGCTCGACTGTGTCTCGGTTCAACTGCCCCTGACGTTGACGATTCCGCCGACGGTTTTCGCGGCGCTGCCAACCACCGCGAACCTGCCGATTGCCATGGCCGTCAACAGCTCGGATCCGGCGCAGGTGCTGCAGGTGCCCGGCACCGACGTGACCCTGGGGGTTTCGCACCAGTGGCTGACGTTCGATGGGGTTATGAAATAGCCATCAGCGGGCCGCGAGGAGGGCCACAATGCCGCTGCGATCCCTTGCGGATGGCTTTCGCGGCGTCGAGCGGCGTCCGTCCGCGGGCATTTCGATCTTCGTGACCGGCACTGTGATGGGGGGTGATCACTCGCGCAGACGGCGATAGAATCAGCGGAAGATGCGCTTCCACGTTCCGCTCCTGTTGGTCTTCTCCGCCGGGGTGGCCTGTGCGGCGCCGTGCGCCGGTCCGCCCTCGAAAGCGAGTGACGCGGCATGGAACGGCTGGGCGGACTTCGCCAACACGCGTTTTCAGAACGCCCAGGCCGCCGGGATTACGGCTAAAAACACTGCAAAGCTGAAGCTGAAGTGGGCGTTCGGATTTCCCAACGCGAGCACTGCTCAAGGCACCCCCACGATCTTCGGCGGGCGCGTCTTCGTGGGCGATGCGAACGGCGTGGTCTACTCGCTCGATGCGCGCACGGGATGCACATTTTGGACTTTCACCGCAGCCGCGGGCGTCCGTGTCTCTCCGGTACTCGACGCGGGCGGAGGCTTCGTCTACTTCGGCGATCTCAAGGGCAACGTGTACGCGGTGGATGCCTCGTCCGGCAAGCAGCTCTGGAAAGTGCGCGCGGACGATCATCCGATGGCCGTCATCACAGGCTCCCCGAAGCTCACGGGCGGGAGACTCTACGTCCCCGTCTCCGGCCGTGACGAATCGATGGCGGCTACCGACCCGAAGTACGAATGCTGCACTTTCCGCGGCAGCCTGGTTGCGCTTGATGCCGCCAACGGACGCAAGATCTGGCAGGCTTATACGATCGCGGACGAGCCGCAGGTCACCGGCAAGAACGCCGCCGGTACGAAGCAATGGGGGCCATCGGGCGCCGTCCCGTGGTCTTCGCCGACGATCGACATGCAGGACCGCGTCATCTACATCGGCACTGGCGTGAACTATTCCAAACCGGCGACGGACACGAGCGACGCCATCGTGGCGATCTCGATGGATAACGGCGATATTCTTTGGTCGAGCCAGCTCACCTCGGGCGATGCGTATAACTTCGCCTGCGGCGCAGCCGACAAAGCGAACTGCCCGATGACTGCCTTCATCGATGCCGACCTCGGAAACTCCGGCCTTCTGCGCTCACTGTCTGGCCGCCGCGTGCTCGTCACCAGCGACAAGGGCGGAACCGTTTACGGACTCGACCCCGGCCAGCAAGGCCGCATCGTCTGGAAGCAGAAGATCGCAAACGGCGGCGTCAACGGCGGCACCATGTGGGGTGGCGCGAGCGACGACCGCGGCATGGCGTATTTCAGCGTTTCCGACTTCACTGCCGGCAAGCCCGAATCCGGCGGGGGCCTCGTCGCTCTCCAGATCACCAGCGGCGAGAAATTCTGGACGACGCCGGCGCCGAAGCCTACCTGCCTGGCTGTGAAAGGATGCAGCGCGGCGCAGCCCGCCCCTGTGAGCGTGATCCCGGGTGTCGCTTTCCTCGGCTCCTGGGACGGCCATTTTCGCGCTTATGAAACAACGCTCGGAAAAGTCATCTGGGACTTCG
>Ga0134125_10000571_pt1 | contig 48818 bp, 36 predicted proteins | sample KB31751_FD_96464 | JGI IMG/M metagenome (GOLD analysis project Ga0134125, IMG submission 96464) | Terrestrial soil microbial communities with excess Nitrogen fertilizer from Kellogg Biological Station, Michigan, USA - KB3-175-1 | ecosystem: Environmental > Terrestrial > Soil > Unclassified ... | reverse complement strand
GCGCCGGTGGAAGGTGAATCCGCCGAACAGCCCCCAAATGTCCACGAGATTCACCCCGCCCATGCCGGGGCGAAGCCGGCTGAAATTACGATCACAAGGCGTCTTTTCCGGTCCGGCGAAAGCGAATACCTCATCGACGGGCGCCAGGCTCGTTTACGGGACATCCAGGACATTTTCATGGGTAGCGGCCTCGGCCCGGAGAGCTACGCGATCATCGAGCAGGGGCGTATCGGCCAGATCCTTTCTTCCAAGCCGCAGGATCGCCGCGCCGTGATCGAGGAAGCCGCCGGGATTACGAAATTCAAGAGCCGCCGGCGGCTCGCGGAGGCCAAGCTGGAGAGCTCCAAGCAGAATCTCGCGCGCGTCTTCGACATCCTCGAGGAAGTTACCCGTCAGGTGAATTCGCTCAAGCGCCAAGCTGCGAAGGCCAGACGCTATCAGGAACTGAAGGGCGAGTTGGAAAGCCAGTTGCGCACAGTGCTCGCCGGGCGCTATGTATCGCTCAAAGCCGAAACGGAACGCACGTCCGCGGCGCTCGAGACGGCATCCGCCGAGTTGAAGGACCTGACCCAGCAGGCGGCCGACAACGACGCCGAACGCCAGAAAGCGCAGGAAATCTTTTACGCTCTGGAAGCCCATTTGACCGAGGCGCGCCGCCAGCTTGCGGAAATGAACATCGAGAGCACCCGCACGAAGGGCCGTCTCGAATCGCAGGTCCGCCAGGCGTCGGATATCGAGCAGCGCATGACGCGCGCCGAGCAGGAAACCACCGATCTCGAAGCGCGGCTCACCCAGAATCAGACGGAGCGGACCGGGCTGCTCGAAACGGTCGCTCAGCTCGAGGCGGACATGCAGGAAGTCCGCACGGGGCTGCTCGAAAAAAATCAGGCTCGTGACGCGATTCAGGCTCGTGTGCGCGAAGCCGAGAAGACGATCGAGGCTTCGCGATCGATCATCCTGCGGCTACTGGGCGAAGCGTCGACGATCCGCAATCAGATCGCGCAGGCCGATACGTACCTTGCGGGTATCGAACGCGAGCGCATCCGGGTTCAGAAAGAAGAGGAAGTCGCTGCCGCCGAAATCGAACGGCTCGCCGGCGTCAAAGAGCAGCTTTCCGCGAAAATCTCAGCGCACCAGCTCGAGCTGCAGAACGTTACGCTGAATCGCCGGCAGACCGAAGCAGGACTCGCCGACCGCCGCCGCGCCGCCGCCGAACTGCGCCAGCAGATCGACGGGATGCGCGCGGAGTGCTCGCGCGTGCGCGCGAAACGCGAGTCCCTCGAAAACATCCTCTCGCACCACAGCTACACCACCGAATCGACAAAGAAACTTCTGGCGGCACTCGAAAGCGGACGCGCCGGCGATTTCCGCCCCCAAGGGGTGCTTGCCGACTTTATCGAAGTCGATCCCGCCTGGGAGCGCGCCGCGGAAGAGTTTCTGCACGACGAGCTTGAATACGTCGTCGTGAAGGACTGGACGGAAGCCGAGCGCGGCATGAACCTTCTGCGCGCCGAACTCGAAGGGCGCGCGACCTTCCTCGTTGAAGGCGGACCGGTCGCGGACGAGCCGGCGGTCTCTCAGGGCCTCGAACTTCCCCGCCTTGCGGACCAGATCAACTTCACCAACGGACTCTCCGGTCAGACGCGCAATCTGCTTCCGCGACTCTCCGGCTGCTATCTCGCCAGCGACAGCGAACAGGCGCGCGTGATGGCGGACGCGTATCCCGACCGCAGCTTTCTGCTCGCTGACGGACAGTGCTACACCGGCCGCATGCTCACTGGGGGACGGAAGAAGGCGAGCGGTCCGCTGGTTCTCAAGCGCGAGATGCGCGAATACGCCGGGCAACTGAAGGCGCAGGAGCAGGCCCTCGCGGAAAAGATCAGCCAGCAGGAGGCGCTGCAGCACGAGACGATGGCTCTCGAAGCGGAGCTGGAACGGCTCCGCCAATTGCAGCAGTCAAGCGAGAAGGAAGCGGTTTCGCTCGATCACGACATTCGCCGGACGACAGAAGAGATCAACCGCGCCAATTCCCGAATCTCGGTTTCGCGACTGGAACTCGACCGCCTGAAGAGCGAGGAGTTGCGCGCCCATGAGAAACGCGCCCAGAACCAGACGCTGGTCGAGCATCGGGATGCCGAGCGCTCCGACCGGGAAGCGGCGCTCGAAGCTCTCCGTGAGCAGTTGGATACGGCGCAGTCCGAAGCGCACAAAATCGGCGAAGAGCATTCCGTGCTTCGCGCACGTCTCGCCGCTCTCGAAGAACGCCACCGGGGAGAACGCGCCGCTCTCGCGCGCCTCGAGCACCAGTCCCGCGAAATGTCGAATCGCCGCGAGCAAATCGCCGGAGAGGTAGCGCGCTGGGGAGAAACGCGCGCCCGCATTCTCGCCGAGAACATCGAACTCGACCAGAAACTCACGGGCCTTGCAGAACAGATCGTGGCGGCCGAGCGGTCGGTGCTCGAACTCTCCGAGCAGGAAGCGCGGCATCGGGAAGGGCTGGCTGCGGCTGACGAGGTGCTCCGCGCGCTGCGCGCGAAAATCGAAGCCGGTCATGCGCAGCGGTCGGAGATTGAAGTCGAGCTCACGCGGCGGCAGTCCGAGCTGCAGTACCTTGACGAGACCAGCCGCAAAGAGCTTAATGCCGCCGTAGCGGAACTGGAAACGCCCGAAGATACTTCGCCCGAAGTCCTGCAGGCGGCCGAGACTTCGTATCAGGAAACGAAGACAAAGATCGAGAACCTCGGAGCCGTCAATCCGAGCGCGTGGGAAGAGTTCCAGGAAGCACAGCAGCGCCACGACTTCCTCACCGCGCAGCGGCAGGATCTGCTCGACTCGATCCGCGACACCGAGCGAGCCATTCAGGAGATCGACGAGTACTCGAAGAACCGATTCACGGAAGCGTTCAAGGCCATCAACGAGAACTTCAAGCTCGCCTTCCAGACGCTTTTCGGCGGCGGATCCGGCGAGATGCGCCTTACCGACGAAACCAATGTTAACGACAGCGGGATTGATATCATCGCGTCGCCGCCGGGCAAGAAGCTGCAGAACGTGCTGCTGCTTTCGGGCGGTGAGAAGGCTTTGACGGCTCTCTCGCTGCTGATGGCGATCTTCAAGTATCAGCCGAGTCCGTTTTGTGTTCTGGACGAGGTGGACGCCCCGCTCGACGAAGCCAACATCGGCCGCCTCACACGCCTTTTGACGGAGATGGCGATTGACACCCAATTCATCGTCATCACGCATTCAAAGAAAACGATGGAAGCCGCACAGGCCATGTACGGGGTTACCATGCAGGAAGCGGGAGTTTCCAAGCTGGTGTCGGTGAAGTTCCACCACGCCGAGCGGCCGGCCAATGCCGCCGCCTAGCCGGCAACGGAAAAGACCTGCTACCCTGCTCCTGCCATTTCTCGCGAACGCGGGTATGTACGATGGTGGGACAGGCTTCAGCCTGTCGCTTTGCTCCTGAACCCGCCATCGTGGTTTGCATGAAGACTCTCTACAAAACTCGAAGGTATAGAGCTGCAAACGTGGGGCGCCTTCGATGAAACTCCGGGAACTCGCGGATGCGCTTGAATGCTCCATTTCGCACGAGCCGGACATAGACATCTCCGGAGTCCGCGGCATCGAAGCCGCAAGTTCCGGCGACATCACGTTCCTCTCCAATCCGAAATATGCGGCGAAGCTGAAGACCACGCAGGCCAGCGCCGTCATTGCGGCGCAGCCCGTGAGCGGCATTCCCACGCTCATCTCGTCCAACCCTTACCTCGATTTCGCGCGCGCTCTCGAACACTTCTATCAGCCGCCGCGCCCGAAGCCAGGCGTCCACCCTTCAGCCGCGATCCCGGCTTCCGCACAGATCGGGGATGGCGCCTCGATCGGCGCATTCGTCGCGATCGGCGACAACGTCGTCATCGGGCGCGACGCCGTCCTGCACCCGCACGTCGTCATCTACGAGGGGGCCCGAATCGGCGACCGCTTCACCGCGCACTCACACGCCGTCGTCCGCGAGTACTGCCAGATCGGAAACCGCGTGATCCTGCAGAATGGCGTGGTCGTCGGCGGCGACGGTTACGGTTTCGCCAAACGGGCCGACAACACGCACTACAAGATCGTCCAGTCCGGCATCACTGTGATCGAGGACGATGTCGAAATCCAGAGCCTTACCTCGGTCGACCGCGCGACTTTTGGCGAGACCCGCGTGCGCCGCGGAGCCAAGATCGACAGCCTCGTGCAAATCGGCCACAACTGCGTCGTCGGCGAGGACAACATCATCTGCGCACAAACGGGACTCGCCGGCAGCTCGGTCACGGAAAAAAATGTGCTGCTGGCCGGACAGGTCGGACTTTCCGGGCATCTCACCGTTCACGAAGGCGCGATTATCTACGCCCAAAGCGGCATTGGCGGCGATGTCAAGCCGAAGGCGCGCATGTCGGGGTCGCCGGCGTTCGACGCATCCGACTGGCTGCGCGCCATCACGGCGTTCCAAAAGCTGCCGGAGATCCTGCGCACTGTGCGCGAATTGAAAAAGAAAATCGAGAGAGAATGAGCGCGCCCGCATCCCCTCCCCCACAATCACGTCCGCCGCTGGCTTACAAGAATGACAACTTCCTCAAGGGGCCCGACTCCCGCCCGCTCCGCATTCTTTCCGAGTACCTCGAACCGCTCTCACACTTTCGCCGCCAGAAGATTCGCGACACCATCGTGTTCTTCGGATCGGCACGTATCCGCGAGGAGGGCCCGCTTGCCGAATACTATCGCGACGCTCGCGCCCTTGCAGCCATGCTCACCAAGTGGGCGAAAACTCTGCGCGATCGAACCTTTCGCTACGTGATCTGCTCCGGCGGAGGGCCGGGCATCATGGAAGCGGCGAATCGGGGCGCCTCCGACGCTAAGGGCAAGACCATCGGACTGAACATCGGACTCCCCTTCGAGCAGTTCCCGAACCCATACATCACGCATGAGCTGAACTTCGAGTTCCACTACTTCTTCATGCGGAAGTTCTGGTTTGCTTATTTGTCGAAAGCGCTCGTTGTCTTCCCGGGCGGCTTCGGCACGATGGACGAGCTGTTCGAAATTCTCACGCTTGTGCAGACCCAGAAACTCGCGAAGAAGATCACAATCATCCTTTACGGCTCAGGCTTCTGGAAGGAAGTGATCAACTTCGATGCGCTCGTGAAGTACGGAACGATCTCGCCCGAGGATCTGAACCTGTTCCACTTCGCGGACACGCCGGACGCTGCCATGCAGATTCTTAAAGACTCGCTGTTGGAACAGCCGCCCGCACCGGAAGGCGAAATCCCGGCGATCTCACATAGCGTCAAGCCCGACGAGCCCTCTCCCGCCGCTTAGTCCAAGTGAGCCTGTGGGCAGCTTGTCAATCTGCGGCCGATTGGACCGGTAATCGGCCTGGCCGGTATCGTTGATCGTGGAGGCCGATTGACAATCGCGCGCGGGATGCCCCACAAACCTGCGCTTAATCGCCGAGGAATCGCCCATACGGCCGCAGCCCCGCAACGTTATCGCAAACCGCCTTGATGCCCGCGGTGATCGGAATGGCCAGCAGCAACCCCGCGGCGTCCCACAGAAATCCCCAGAACATCAGCGAGAACGTCACAACCAGCGGATTCAGGTGCACGCGCGCCCCCACGATCTTCGGATACAGCACATTCATCGCCGTCAGGTGCAGCGTCAGCACAATGCCGAACGCAAAGAGAATGATGGTGCCGTGCTGCCCGCCCGCGAGGGCCGATAGCACCGGCGGGATCACGGCGAGCGGCATCCCGATGTAAGGCACGAGACTGAGGAATCCGCTGACGACGCCGATGAGGAACGGATAGGGTATCCGGATGATCGCAAAGGCCGCCCAACTGATTGCGGCGAGAAAAAGTCCGATCAGGAAGTTGCCGACTACGAAAGCCCGCGCCATCTCTGCCACACCCTCGAGGCTGCGCGACGCCGCGACGCGATCCGCGCCCTCGAAAAAGCGCAGGAAGCTCCGATAAATGTGATCGCGCCAGCTCAGCATAAAGTAGACGAGAAATGGCACGAACGATGCCATCAGAAAAAATTCGTAGAGTGTTCCGAGACGGGCGTAGACGTAATCCGCGAGGGGATTCTTGTCCTCGTGGATGCGCACTTCGGGAATCGGAGTGACGACCGTTCCATCGGGCCCAATCACGGGCGCCGGCGGCCCCGCAGGCGCGGGCGCGGCGTTGGCGCCCTTCCCACGTCGCGACGATTTCTTCGGCGGAGGTTCGGGCGGCGGCGCCGCGACGATCGTTTTGCGCTCTGGCGCCACGAGGTGCGCCGTGGTGCTCTCGATGCTCTGGATGCGGTCCGTAACGCCGGTGATGAAGCCGGATAGGTTCTCCTTGAATGCCGGGACATCGCTGGCCAGGCCCGAGATTTGGTTGAACGCCGCGAGGCCGCCAAAATAGAGGCAAAGCGCCGCAAACGCGCCCACCAGCAGAGTCGCCAGCGGACGCGGAATCCGCAGCCGAACCAGAATTCCGACGAAAGGCTCGAGGATCAGGGCGATGATGATCGAAATGATAGTGGTGATGAAGACTACGCGGCCCCAATAAAGGATGCCGATCAGGACGCCTGCCGCAACCGTCGTCAGGGCGTATCCGTGCACTTCGCTCTGGATGAGCCGCTGGTGCGTCTTTTCCTGTCCGGCCCCGATCAAACCGCCCACCTGTGTCCTGAGACTAACACGATTACCGCGGGCAAATCCCTGTCGACACCTACAATCGAGATGTGGCGCCCGATACGGCAAGTGACGTCGACAAACCCGGACGAATCCTGGCGCTCGACCTCGGGAAGAAGCGCATCGGGCTTGCCCTGAGTGACGAGCTCGGCATCACCGCGCAGGGCCTTGAGACTCTCGAACGAACCGGACGGCGTGCCGATATCGAGACACTGCGGAGACTAACGGTCGAGAAGAACGTCCGGCTGATTTTGATGGGGGATCCGCTGCACATGAGCGGCGAACAAAGCCGCCAGGGCGAATATACTCGTGAGTTCGCCCGCGAGCTCGAGTATAAGACCGGTATCCCCATCCAATTCCGCGACGAGCGCTGGACCAGCCGCCAGGCCGAGCGTACGCTGCGCGGGTCGGGCATCCCTCATGGCGATCGCAAGCCGGCGATCGACCGGTTGTCGGCGGTCATTCTCCTCCAGAGCTATCTGGACGCGGGGGCACGTTGAAATTTTTTCTTCGGGTGGTGGCCTTACTCATTCTGATCGTGGTGGCCGCCGGCGCGTGGATTATGTACCGGTTGAACCAGCCGTATCGGGGGTTTTCCGAACCCGTTTTCGTCGAGTTCGCGCGGGGCACATCCACGCGATCGATCGCATCGACGCTCGCCAGCAAAGGCGTGATTCAGGGGGAATGGCTGCTGCTGGCCGCGCGCGGATTGCGCCGCGGCTCAAACCTGCAGGCCGGTGAGTACAAGTTCGACAAGCCCGCGTCGCCCATGCAGGTGCTGCAGCGGCTCGTCAAGGGCGACATCTTTTATATGGAGCTGCTGATTCCCGAGGGTTACAACATGTTCGACGTGGCCGAGGCGGTCGGCAAGCTCGGCACGATGAAACCGGAGACATTCCTCGCGGCGGCCCGCGATCCGTCGCTCATTCGAGACCTCGATCCCAAAGCTTCTTCTCTCGAAGGGTATCTTTTCCCGAACAAATATCGCATTTACCGCCACACCACCGCGCGGCAGTTGTGCCGCATGATGACCGGCGAGTTCCGGGCGCAGTGGAAGGCGCTCAACCCGGGAACCGGCGTGCACGACGCTGTCACACTGGCATCGATGGTGGAACGCGAGGCGCGCCGTCCGGAGGAGCGGCCTCTGGTCGCATCGGTATTCACCAACCGGTTGAAGATCGGGATGAAGCTGGATTGCGACCCGACGACGGTATACGCGGCCCTTCTGGACGGCCGGTATCGCGGGACGATATACAAATCCGACCTCGCCAATACGAATCTGTGGAACACTTATCAGCACGCCGGCCTGCCCCCAGGACCGATCGCGAACCCGGGAATCGGCAGTATTCGCGCTGCGCTTCACCCGGCCGCGACCCATTACCTTTACTTCGTCGCCAGAGGGGATGACTCGGGCGGACATAACTTTTCCGACTCGCTGGTAAAGCACGAAGCCGCAGTCGCCGGATACCGCAACGCGCTCCGGCACTGATGGACGGCTCACCGCGAAGACAACAGGCTTTAGCCTGTTGCTCGGCTTTGGTTTTTAAGTCTAATCCATTGGCGTAGCAGACGGCGGATGCGATGGAGAAAGTGCATTTCTGTGGCTTCGCGTTGACGGGCAGGTCGGAGGCGAGGCCGGAGAAACTGTCGATGCCGAGGCCGCGACTCCATACTTCGGCGCGAAGCTGATGGAGGATTTGCTGAGTTGAAGTCCGTGGGCCTTTGGAACTGGTGGCCTTTGGCTACTACGAGCCAGGCATTTAATGAGTCGAGCATCACGCTGGCGCCGTCCTGCCAACAACGCTTTTGGTGAGGTCGGCGACGGGCCAGCATCGCAACGACTCACGGCAGAAAAGTTGCTGGTAATACCAGTGGCCTGAACTGGCTGGAAGTGAGGATGACGTATGGCAGGGAACGTTAAACTGGCGGGGCACTCGATCCATCCAATGCTGATCGTATTTCCGCTGGGTCTTTTGGCTGCATCGCTGGGCTTCGATATCGGCTACAAAGCAACCGGCAACCCCGAATTCGCCACGGTATCTTTCTGGATGATCGGTGCGGGTATCCTGGGCGGGCTGCTTGCAGCAGTCTTCGGCGTGGCTGACTGGTGGACTATTCCGGCCAATACACGCGCCAAGGCGATCGGCACCTGGCATGGAATTGGCAATGTGATTGTCGTCATACTGTTCGCGATCAGTTGGTGGTTGCGGTCGCCCGCCGTTGGCTACGTTGCTTCGGATGGCGCGTTTACGCTGTCTTGCATCGCGATCGCGTTAGCGTTGCTCACTGGCTGGCTGGGTGGCGAACTCGTCGAGAGACTCGGGATCGGCGTCGATAGCGGCGCTCACCCCAACGCACCGAATTCGCTGTCGGGCAGACCCGCGAGCGAGTCTGCCGCGGATTACACCGACGTGCATACACATCATCCCGGCCGCGTCTGAGCACGTCCGTACTCTTTCGACCGGCGGGCATCAGGCATTCCGCGCCTTCGCAGGAGTTCCCGATTAAGGAGCCTGCGGCGCGGCGCACGCGAAACTCGCCGCACTGTCCGGATCGCCCTTCCCGCCGTAGCGTGCGACCTGCGGATAGGGACACAACGGCCGGGTCAAGATCTTGCTGGCGTCTCCCACTACAGTCCCGGTGGCGATAATCTTATCTGGTGCGATGCCCGTTTCGACCCAACGGTCCAATGCGCTGATGATGTCGTGATCCGGATCCGTTTGCGCCGAGGCGCCGTTTCCAAAGCTATTCGCTCCCACACCGCCGCCGCAGTGGCCCATGCCGGGAACCATAAACAGACGGTAGAACTCCTGGGTGCTGCTGGAAGCCTGGCGCCTCGCGTCGGGAAATTTGTCCAAAAAAGCGCGCACACTGTCGTAGTAAGCGATCGAGCTGAGCGGCGAAATAGCCGGATCGCCCCAACCGTGATATTGAATCAGCTTTCCGCCGTTCGCTCGGAAGCTTCTCAGGTCGGGATTCGTCGCATTCAACACCGGGCCGCCTTCCGGTCGCCGAACGTAACATCCGTGTCGAAGTCCAGGTTGCGGTAGTCCCATTTCGGGTCCTCGAAAACTGCCTGACCGTAATACGAGCTGCCGAAGCCATATTGAATCGAAGAGGTGACGGAAGCGGGCGCGATCCACGCCGACCATCCTGCTGGCCCGGCTTCCGTTCCGCGCGCATATCCTGGGAAAATCGAAGCGCCGGTGCGGGGGTTCTTTGGCCCGTCATAAATCCTGCGAAGCGTTTCGACCTGCGGCTCCGTCAGACAATCGGGACCTTCCGCGCCTTTACAAGTCAAAACTGAGGGGTCGAAACGGCAGGCGCGCGGGTCCTGCAGCAACCCGTCTTTGACGCCGTCGCGTGCGTCGCATTCCGCCAGCACGGCCTTTTGGATCGCCGGAAGCTTCGCGGGCGGTATTGCGCTGCCTGGAGTCTCTGTCAAAGCGCGCGCGTTCCAGATGAAACCTGTGAAAAGGTGCGACCAGTCGCTGGCGGGAGCGCCGGCGATGATTCCGTCGAAATCCTCGGCGTAGCGCTGCGCTTCCATCAGCGCTTCACGTCCACCATCGGAGCATCCGTTGAAATAACTGCGCGCCGGCGCGCGGCCGTAAAGTTCCCGAAGAATCGCCTTCGACTGCAAGTTGGTTTCATGAACAGCTCGATACCCAAAATCGATCAGCTTTTCCGGATGGCCGATTGCCCAGCTCGCGCCGGCGCCACCCTGATGGCCGTCATCGGTGGCTGCCGCAGCATAGCCGCGCTTCACGGGCTCGGAAAGCCCGGCCGCGTTGATCGCCCCTGCCCAACCGCCGCTGCCGAGCTGCAAATATTTTCCGTTCCATCCGCTCGCCGGAATCCACAACTCGAAATGAATTTCGGAGTCTTTTGTCGGCCGGATGATTCCCTGCACGGCACAATGCGCGGGAGCGATCACCGGAGCCGCGCCGGCGCGGCCACCGCCGCTCAAAGGTGCTTCGGGAACTGCCGCCGCCGAAGTAATAGTCGCGTGTTCAAGCGCGATATTTTTCAATCCCTGGCACGTCTGTTCCGCCAATATTGGCGCGGATGACACCCCGAAAAAAACAAGACAGGCAAGAGCAAGACGAGGCATAAGTTTCTCCCTGGCTGACGGCGAAGCCCTCCAGAAATGGAGGTCTTGAACATACAATAATTGGGCGGCCAGCGCTAGCCCGGCCACCGCGGGGCAAGCCGCTGGGGCCTCGAAAAAACAAGCGATGCAGAGTTATACGCGGGGTCCAAAGGCCACTATCGTCCGAAAAACGATTGGGGAAACCTTTCTTGAAACGGCAAGTCGGCTTGCCGGCCGCGTCGCCATCATCAGCCGCCACCAGAACATCAAGCTCACCTGGGCGGAATACGCGCATGAGGCACACCGCGTCGCGGCCGGTCTGCGGGCGCTCGGATTGCATCCCGGCGACCGCGCCGGGGTGTGGGCGGCCAACTGCGCCGAATGGCCGATTCTTCAATTCGGGTGCGCGCTGGCCGGCGTTGTGCTGGTAAACGTGAATCCGGCCAACCGCTCGCATGAGTTGTCCTTTGTGTTGCGCAAATCCCGGATACGGGCGCTTTTTCTCCACACGCAAGGCCGCCACTCGAATTATCAAGCCATTCTCGAAGAATCCCGCGCCGGGCAGATTCTTGCCCTGGAGCACGTGATCTACCTTGATTCCGGGCAATGGGAAGAATTTCTCCGGGAGCCCGATGGCCGGACCGCGCGGCCAGACCCCGACGAGCCGGCGAACATCCAATACACTTCCGGCACAACCGGCCAACCCAAGGGCGTGCTTCTCACGCACGTCAACCTGGTGAACAATGCCCGCTTTTTCGCCGAGTACATGCGTATTACCGAAGAAGACCGCGTGTGCATTCCTGTGCCGATGTTCCACTGCTTCGGATGTGTTATCGGCACGATGACCGCGGCTGTTTCGGGCGCAGCCTGTATTTTCCCCTCCGCCACATTCGATCCGCTCGCTACGCTCGAAGCCATCGACACTGAAAGGGCAACCGTTATCCACGGCGTCCCTGCGATGTTTATCGCCGAACTCCAGCATCCGGAACTTGCGCGCTTTCAACTAACCTCGTTGCGCACCGGAGTTATGGCGGGCGCCCCCTGTCCGATTGAAGTTATGCGGCAAGTGACCGGTACGATGAATTGCCGCCAGATGCTGGTCGTCTATGGTCAGACGGAGGCCTCGCCCGGCATTACGAGTTCACATGTGGACGACGATCTGGAAACGCGCTGCACCACCGTGGGTTGCGCGATGCCCGAAACCGAAGTGCGCATTGTTTCGCCCTCCGGTGAGACGGCGCCGGCGGGTGAGCAGGGCGAGTTGCTGGCACGCGGCTATATGGTCATGAAAGGGTACGACGGCGAGCCGGAAGCAACGGCCGAGGCCGTGGATCCGGATGGTTGGCTCCATACGGGTGATCTCGCAATCATGCGCCCGGATGGCCGCTTCAAGATCACCGGCCGGGCGCGCGACATGGTCATCCGCGGCGGCAAAAACGTCTATCCGCGCGAAATCGAGGAATTTTTATATACCCATCCGGCAATCGCCGACGCGCAGGTTATCGGTATCCCGGATGAGCGGCTCGGCGAAATTGTGGTGGGGTGGATTCGGCTCAAAGCGGGCGCCATTGCCGCGGAAGAGGAGATCCGCGCCTTCTGCCGTGCCCGGCTGGCCCACTATAAAGTGCCGGAGCACATCCGCTTCGTCGACGCCTACCCGATGACTCTGAGCGGCAAGGTTCAAAAATTCAAAATGCGCGAATTCGAGATCGCCGCCCGGAGCCTGGAAACAGCCGCAACCCGGGAGACGGCCTGAAGGGCGGCTGCCCTGAAGAGCGTCTACGCGGTGGCGGCTGACGAGCGGACAAGCTTATTCGCAGAGCCTCCGCATAAGCCACTGTTGTTCTGGCCATTCGATCCGGCACTCATTCAGCCGCGTATGGACCCGGCGCGTGAGTCGTGCCGGCAACGCAACCGCCCTCACTCGGCGCGCTCCGGCGCCACCCCATCATTCACCTCATCGTCCGCCTGCGCCTCATCCCTCTCCCCCTCAAACGGTGTCTCCAGCGCCTCCGCGTCGAGCCCCTTCTCGTGCAGCCACCGCACCATGGGAGTCCTGTACCCATGGGTCACCAGTACGCGTTCCGCGCCACTCCCGCTGATCGCGCTCTGCAAACCGGACCAGTCGGCGTGATCCGAAAGCACAAATCCCCGATCGATTGACTTATGCCGCCGTGTGCCCCGAATCCGCATCCACCCCGACGCGAACGCTGTGGAGACAACCCCGAACCGCTTCATCCATGCTGACCCGCGCGCCGATGGCGGCGCCAACACCAGAGCCTGCGACCAGTCGAACCCTTTCGACTGATCTCCCGGCCACTGCGTTGCAGGCAGATCGACGCCGTTCGCCCGATAAACCCGATTCAGCATCTCAATCGCGCCATGGCAAAACAGCGGACTATCCTCGCCACGCAACCCGGCCAGCAACCGCTGCGATTTGCCCAGCGGATACGTAAACAACACGCTGCACTTCCCGCGCTCACGATTTCCGCGCCACCAGTTGCGCACGTCCTCGAACACCCTGCCCTGCTCCGGCCAGCGATAGATCGGAAGTCCATACGTCGATTCCGTGACGAAGGTGTGGCAGCGAACGGACTCAAAAGCCGCGCACGTCGGGTCCGGATCGAGCTTGTAATCGCCCGAAACCACCCAGACCTCGCCTTTGTGTTCGATACGGATCTGTGCGGACCCGAGCACATGCCCCGCCGGATGGAAGGAAACGTCGACCTCACCGATACGCCTTCGCACGCCGTAAGCCGCTGTTTCGAAAGCGCCTTCGCCGCCAAACCGCGCACGCAGCACCGCTGCGGTGAGGGGGGTCGAAAGCCAGGCGTTTGAACCTGGCCGGGCGTGATCGGAATGGGCGTGAGTCAACAGCGCGAGCGGGACCGGTAACCAGGGATCAACATGAAATCCTCCCGCTTCGCACCAAAGGCCTCGTTCTTCGACGCGTAGAAGGGTCACGCAGGTTTCAGTATAGTGGCCACTTTTACATCGTCGTTACACAAGCACTTTCCGGACATGTTAGAGTGAACTACCGAAAAGCGCCTTGCGGACGCCCGCAGGGAGCGATAAAAAAGCGCACACGGCAGCCGTTGTGCGCGAAAAAGCGAGGGCCGGATGCGGGTTCGTGCCGTTGTTTTAGCTGGGGTTCTGGTGGCCGCGGGGGCGGTAAACGGGATAGCACAGGGTGTGTCTCAAAGCGCTATCGTCGAACGCGCCCTCAAGTTGGAGGACGCGGGCGATTCCGCCGCCGCCAGGGACGTTTACGCCAAAGCCCTGCGCTCCACGCCCACCGACCCGGAAATCCTCGCCGGATACGCACAAATACTGGAGCGTTACAAAGATCCCGGCGCGCGGGAGGCGTGGAAGAAGAGCGCGGCCGCCTGGAAAAGCGCGAACCGGGCTCAAGACGCCCTTCGCTCGGAGCGCCGCGTCATTTTCCTCGATCTGATCGCCGGCGACCGCGCGGCGGCCGAAACGGACCTCGCCACCTACCGGGCCCTCGGCGGCCGCGATCTCGAACTGCCGTCCACATCGGCCGTCGTTCCGCAGAAGCAGGAATCGATCTCGATACCCGGACCCCTGCGCTCCTTCGCCCGCATGGCCGCGCTGCCGCCTGACATCCGCCCCGAAGACATTTTGCTTGCGCTCGCGCGGAACGTGGTCACCAACGGCTACCAGGCCTCGCATGCGAATGACGAGCTGGAAGAAACCGAGTACCTCAAGCTTGTCCACCGTTATCTTTCGCAAGCGCGTGAGCTCGACAAGCTGGCGGGCGCCGACAAAGTCATCCGGGTCGGCATGTGCGACTCGACGCAGACCAACGATCTGCTTCGTGTTCTTGGCTATCGTATGCGCGGCGGCTGCGGCAGCGAGGTCGTCCTCGAAACGGTCAACGCGGCACGCGCCTTCATTACCACCGATTCCGGATTCCCGCTTGCGGAGCTGGAAGAAGCGCTCCGCACCGACAAGCCGTTCTCTTATGATTTCCATCCTGCGCGCGCGACCCTCCTCTATACTCCCGACTACTGGCTGAGTGCTCGCGAAAAAGGCCAGGGCGATTTTATCGATTCGTTCCTCAGCGATCCCGGCCTCTGCCGCTTCTATCTCGGGATGGCAAAGCTCGATCCCGAAACCGCCGACGCTCTGAAGAACGCCAATCTCCCCACACGTCTGCGTTCTTTCGCCAGCGTGCTCGACTTCTTCGGAGGTAATTTCGAAATCCGCCAGGGCAAGGCCGTCGTCCCAGGCGGCGCGAAATCCGCCGCTGCGTGGGCCGATCTGGCCGGCGCTTCCGCGGATAAAGGCGTCGAGTTCTTCGAAAAGCTCATGGTCAAGGATGACGGCTGGCTGGCGAGTCTGTACGACGCGCTGGCGCGCATCCACGGGCCGGTGCAGGATTACCTTACCGATCCCGTCCGCATGAAGCGCCTCTACACCGCCGTTCGCGGGCGCGTCACCACCCCAGGCCCCGCACGCCCGGTCTTCCGCGCCAACGCGGAGATGATGCTGCTGACCACCCGACTGCATCTCGATGCGAATGGACGCGCACATGTGCCCGGCGAACTGCCGGTCTGGAAGGAATTGTTTGAGAAGAACCCGCGCGGCAAGTATGACGCGAAGCTGAGCAAATCCGCCGCGACCTGGAAGGAGCCGGATGACGTCGTCGAGGCCCTCTTTGCGCTGTGCCGCAAGCCCGTCGACAACGAGCCCCTGAAGATCTTCATGGCGCTGAGCGATATCGACCGCAATCGCGCGCAGCCGCTCAAGCCCGAGACCGTGCAGCGGCTGATCCATGGCTGGAATGTCTATGGCGCGCAGTACGCGATCTTCAACGATGTCCCGGCGCTCACGGACAAGACGATCGTCGCCTGGCTCGACGACGCCGAAGCGCTCGACCACATTCACGACGCGGTCTTCCGGCAGGACGCGATCGGCATGATGCAGGGGCTCACCGGCATCTGGCAGATCTTCAGCAGGCAGGGCAGCATCCCCGCGGATAAAGCCGACGAAGCCCTGTTCTCTGTCGTGAGCCCATTCGCCACGCTGAAGAGCAATCGCGATCTTTTCGATGCCGGCCGCACCGGCGTCGTGGGGCTCATGAAAGCCACGGGCGCTGACGCTCGTACTGAAGGAACGGTGCAAGACCGCATGCTTGGGCTGCTCGCGGGCGGCCCGAGGCTCGACGATTCCGAGGCACGCACGGAGCTCGTGCAGCAGGAGCAGCGCATCTTCGAAGCGCAGAAGCTGCTGCCGCTCGACCTCCTGTTCGACCTGGCCGACAACCTGCAGTCCGTCACGAAAGGCGAGAAACTGAACGCGCGATTATCCCAGCGGCTCGCGGCGCGCGTCGCGGACATTCAGTTGCCGCGAAACGCCATGACCGGCGTTGAGAAAAACGCGATGGCGTTTGGCTATTACGTCGACCGGCACGTTGACGACGAGCGGAAGCTCAATTTCCGCGCCATTATCGACAAGGCTGCGAAAGACCCCGAGAAGCTCAAGGACATTCGCGGCCAACTCGCGCCCACGCTGCGCGACACACTGGTCGGATACAACTACGTCCACTATGCGCCGCCCGGTGCGCAGATACTGATCACGAATCCGCTTTTCGTGCGCGGACACGACTTCCTCGGCATGGCCGGGGCGAACCATAGCTGGAAAACAACGGAAATGTACGGCACCGGCTGGCCTTCGAATGCCGGCGGACGTCTGGTCGGCTCGCTCGCCGGACTTCCCTATGCGCTTGCGGAATCGGAACAGAACTTCCTCGTCCCGACACAAACGCAGGCGCTGATCTGGGGCGACCTCGTCCCGCAGATGATGCTGGCCGCGCGCGCCACCCGCTTCTGGACCGTTACTCCCGCGCAAATGCACTGGGTTGGCTTGCACATGCGCTACGCCGAAGACGTGCTGGCCGACGCCGCGCTGGAGCCCTCGCAACGAGAGCAGGTATCCGCGGCCGTTTATCGGATCGCCAATCCCGCCCGCGCGGCGCAGGTGATGACCTCGATCGCGGAAGGGAATGTAAAGGATGCTCTGGACGTGCTGACCCCATCCGAGCTGTATTCCGTGGCAGACCAGCTCGCGCGCTCGAAGGATTCCTCCACCGATCCGGAGCTGAATGAAATTCTTCACTTGCGATCCATCGCGCCGGATCAAGTGAGCGAGGCGGCGATCTCGCAGGCCTGGGGCACTCCCAAGCCGACCCTCGCCAATTCTTACCGGCCGGAGTTACTCAACCTTCGAACATTCCCGACGCTCATGGGGTACTCGAGCCGCATCATGGCTGAAAGCTGGGAATCGAATCTTCTTTACTGGGCGGACGTCGGCGATCAGATGGGCGTGCAACCGGCGCAATTGAACGTGCTTGTGCCCGAGTGGACCCGGAAGGTTGTCGAGCGCATTTTTGCATCGCATCTCGAAGACTGGCCCGCGCTCCTCAAGAGCGTGCGTGCGGTGGGCAACGAGCTTCGAGAGCAGGGTACGCAGATCGCATCATCGAGTTCGGAGCGAGCAGGAAACTAAGGCAACGGGGACGGAATTCACATGCGTGTTCTCAACTGGAAGAATTGTGCGCGGGTAGGACTGGTCGCGGGCGGCCTCGCCGCCATCGGCGGCGGAGGCCTGTGGCTCTATGGCCAGGAGGCTGCGGGCGGCCGCACGCCCGTGTTCAAGTCGCGTGTCGACCTCGTCGTCCTCAGCTTCACCGTGACAGACAATAAGGGCAAGTACGTCAACGGACTCAAGCCTTCCGACTTCCGGGTTACGGAGGATGGCATCCGCCAGAAAGTGTCGACGTTCTCGGAAGGCAACCGGCCCGCCATGCAAATTATGGAAGATGGCACGATGAAGCCGGCCGTCCGCGTGGAAGAAGCGGAAAGTGAAAAGCCGGCGACGACACCCGGGGGCGATGCCTTCGTTGGAACCAACGTTTTCGTTCTCTTCGACACGAGCAATTTCATGTACCACGGATTCGTGTATGCGGAAGACGCGATCGCCGATTTCGTCCGCGGCCTCGACAAGGCTGACTCAGTCGCTGTTTACACCTTTAGCCGCAACCTCTCTCGCGCGGCGCAGTTGACGCACGATCGCGGTGACGCGATCTTAGGACTCCGGAAGTCGGTTGCAGGGGACGATACAGCGCTCTACAACGGCCTGCTTCTCACGCTTCGCGATGCCGCGAAGGTGCCGGGCCGCAAAGTCGTAATCGTTTTCTCGAACGGTCCCGATAACGCGAGCATGGTTGCTCCGGATGATGTGCGCGCGGTCGCCGAGGATGAAGGGATTCCGATATACGTGATCTCCACCAACGACGTCAGCAAAGACCCGATTTCGAGCAACGTATTCAAGCGCATTTCCACGCGCACGGGCGGAAAAGCCTATTGGGCGAAGACGTGGCAGAAGCAGGTGGAAGCGTTCGAAGCGATCCGCGAGGACCTCGGAAACTCGTACACGGTCACCTACTATCCGCAGCCGAATCCGAATGAGGGATTCCGGAAGATCGATATACAGATCGTCAGCGACACCTCGAAGCGATATCGGGTGAGATCGCGGCCCGGATACCGGCCGCGAGCTTATTAAACGGCCAATCAGCCAACCTTCGCCATCAACTGGCGAATATCGGTCTCCTGCTGTTTGTTTGGCTTGTCCGACAGCGCGGTCTGGCATTCCTTTTTCGCCAGATCGCGGTCGCCCTTCTGCAGGAGCGCCATCGCGTAGTGGTAGTGATACACGGGGCTCTGTGGGACTTTCACGACCAGCGTCTTAAAAGTATCGATCGCATTGTCGGTCAGGTTCTTCTTGAGATAGATCCAGCCCAGGGTATCGTTGATCTCCGCGTGTTCCGGAAGCCGCTGCTTCGCGCGCTGCGCGTAGGTCAGGGCAAGATCGAGGTCGCCATTGCTTTGCGTGATCAGATAGGCGAGATTGTTGAGGGCCAGCGCGTTGTTGGGATCGACCTTGATGGACATCTCGTAGTATTTACGCGCGACATCGGTCTTGCTTTGCATCTCGTAGAGCATCCCGAGATTCGTCGTGATCGATGCATTGGTGGGCTGCGCGGCCCGCGATTTTTCAAGTGAATTGATGCTCTGCTGGACGTCGCCTTTGCGCAAGTACGCTTCTCCGGCGCGAATCCAGAGATCGGATTGCTGACGCGGATCGGTGACTTTGGCCATCAGACCGTGATAAGTCGCGATGGCCTTGTCGTACTGACCCGCGCTCATCTGCGAGTTACCCAGTTCTCTCTGAAGATCGAGGTTTGCCGGTTTCTTCTGCGCCTCTGTTTCCACGAGCTGTACGGACTTATCCGGCTGGTTGTCGAGCAACAGGGCGCGCGATTCACCGAGCAGCCCGCGCAAATTGTTCGGATTGGCCAGGTAGGCGCGATGGAAGAGATCCTGCGCATCTTTGTTTTTCCGCTGGTTGAGATCCAGCACGCCAAGCTCGAGCAGGGTTTCCACCTGATTGGGTTGTTTGTCGAGAATCGCCGTCAGCAGCGTACGCGCTTCGTCAAAGCGGCCGAGCCGCTGGAGGGCTGCCGCTTTCATGACCCGGACCTGCACATTATTGGGGGCCATGCCGATCGTCTGATCGGCGTCGTGTAAAGCGGCGTCATTGTTTTGCCGGAGCAGGTCGACCTGAATCTGAGCCAGCCGCGCCGGAATATAGTCGGGCCTGAGCTGAATGGCGGCATCGAATTCCTGGCGCGCCTGCTCATACTCCTGGCGCGCGAAATGGGCCCGGCCCAGGTTGAAGCGGGCGACGAAATTGTTCGGTTTGGCGGTAACGACAGACTGCAACTCGCCCATAGCCGCATTGACATCGCCCTGGTCAAGCTTAAAGGTCGCACGCAATCCGCGGGCTTCAGGGTCTTTTGGATCGCTCTTGAGAATCTGCTCGTTCTTGTCGAACGCGAGATTCGTCTTGCCGGCTCGCACGTACGCTTCAATCTCGTGCTTCAAATAAGTGTTCCTGCGCGACGGGTCTTTCTGAATCCCCGTCTCGTACTCTTTCACCGCGTCGTCGATCGCGTTCACGCGAAGGTAGAAGTCGCCGGATTGGAAATACGCATCGGGAAACTCTTTGAGGTCGCGCTTCATCTGGTCGAGCAAAGCAACGAGTTGAGTCCGATTGTTGGTGCCGAAGTAGAACTGGGCCAGGGTGAGCCGAAGCGTGCTGTCTTTGGGGTTGTTCTTCAACGCGTCCTTGAGGATCCCCTCCGCGGCCGCAACGTTCTTCTGCCCGAGGTAGACGCGATAGAGCTCGTAATACGCATTGAGATTTTTGCTGTCTTTCGCGATCATCCCTTTAAAGAGATTCGTGGCTTCGTCAACTTCGCCGTCGACCACGAGAGTGCGGCCGAGCGCGAGAGTGATGATGGGGTCCGCAGGCTTCACGTTGAGAGCCTGACGATACTCCGAAATTGCCGTTCCGAGCTCTTTTTTGGCGTCTTCCACCTGCCTGTCGCGGTACAGTTTCGCGGTCGCCAGCATCGCGAGGTCACCGCTGAGCTTGTGGCCTTCCCACGATTTGGGATTCCGCTTCAGCAAACCATCCACGTTCTGCTGCACTTCCTTGATAAGCGCGTCGTTATTTTGTTGCGTCTGGGCCGCGATAACAATGATTTCCGAGAGCTTCAGATCGGTGTCGTTGGCGTCGGCGGTTCCCGGTTTCAACAACTCGTGGGCGCGCCGGAAGGCGGGAACGGCGTTGGGCACTTGCCCCTGCTTGAGGTACGTCAGCGCTAAATGATAGTAAGGCGGGCCGAATTTGCGGTCGGCTTCGATCGACTTCCGGAACATGATCGAGGCCGCCTTGTAATTTCCAGCGTCATAGTACTTGATTCCGCTGTCGAGATACTTCTGCTTCAAGTAGTTCGGATCCCGGTTGCAGGAGATTAGCGAGGCGGCAACGAGGGCTAGTGCAAGGTAGCGCATAGAGGTTACCCATTCATTGTCCTACAAAATGAGGGATTTGTGGATTTGAGAACATTAAACGAACGAGGTGATGAGGCACAGTACTGGTTTCGCATACATCGGATAACGAAGCGGTGGGTTAACTTGCTGCTCGCCGGATAAGGCGGGATGGGGTCAGCCGGGAGGCGACTGGCCGCTGCCCTGACCGCGAAGTAGTGGCAAAGGGGCAGTAAACAAATGATAAAAAAGCAGCTACGGGAACACTGCTCCTCAGCCGCGCATCCCATCCCAAACCCTTGATGCGGCGTAACTTTTAAGGATGGATCCGCGCCACACCAAGTGGCGAAAAAATTTGCGCAGTCATAGGACTGATATAGCAAGTTTGCTGATAAAATTTAAACGGTCCCCTGCCATGAAGAAAAACCTTCTTGCCATCGGTTGCATGGCGCTTGTTCCTTTGATTTCGCTGGTTTTGTCGCAAAAGGCCCCTGCCCAGGCGAATCCGGCCGATGCGGTCACACCTCCCACCGCTACCACTGAAAAAGCATTCTTCACGCAGTACTGTGTCGTCTGTCACAACGAGAAGGCGAAAAAAACAGGACAACCCGCTGCGCTCGCCATCACCATCGATTCGCTCGATGTCGCACATGTCGAGCAGAACGCTCAGGATTGGGAACGGGTCGTTCGCAAGGTGCGCGCCGGCATGATGCCTCCGGCCGGCATGCCGCGCCCGAAGCCGGCGCAGTTTGAAGCCAACATCACATGGCTGGAAAACGAACTGGATAAGCATGCCGTCGTGAATCTGCCGCCACCGGGGCTGCATCGGCTGAATCGCACCGAATACAAGAATGCGGTCCGCGACCTGATCGCGCTCGATATAGACCCTGCCAAGTATCTGCCGTCCGACGACTCGACGCGGGGGTTCGACAATATCGCCGGGGCGCTTTCTCTTTCCCCGGCTCTGCTCGAAGGCTACACTTCCGCCGCTGGCAAGATCAGCCGTCTGGCGATCGGCGATGTCAAGACGTCGACTCAGGCGAACTATCGAGTCCCGGAAGACACTTCGCAGGACTATCACATTGAAGGCATGCCCTTCGGGACGCGCGGTGGCCTGCTTGCCGATCACGAGTTCCCCGCCGACGGCGAGTATGCGATCAAGATCACGCCGATCAGCAAAGGCAACATGGGTGACACCAACCCGTTCGGAGAAATCACCGGCGAGAAGCTGGAGTTTCTGATCGACGGCCAGCGTATCAAGCTCTTCGACTGGGATAAAGAACGCGCCCGCGAGGACGGCACGTTCAACGTGAAGTTCCACGCGACCGCCGGTCCGCACAAAGTGGCCGTGACATTCCTCGCCACCAACTACGCGCCGGGCAACGACCTCGATCAGCACTTCCTCCGGAGCACCATCGAAACCGGCGGACTGCCTGGCTACAAGTTCTTCCCCCACATCGGCAAAATCCGTATCGACGGGCCCACCGATGCTACAGGTGCGACCAACACGCCGAGCCGTAACAAGATTTTTGTGTGCCATCCGGCGGCGCCGGCTGAAGAGACCGCCTGCGCAAAGAAAATCGTTTCCACTTTGGCACGCCACGCGTTCCGGCGTCCGGCGACCGATCAGGACACCGAAATGCTCATGAGCTTTTATCAGCTCGGGCGTGGCGGTGCGCAAGGCGCCAAAGGAACCTTCAGCCAAGGCATTGAGATGGCACTGCGCCGCATCCTTGTGGACCCTGAATTCTACTTCAGGAAGGAAGGCGAGCCCGCCAACCTCAAACCCGGCGACAAGTACCGCATCAGCGATCTCGCGCTCGCCTCGCGCCTCTCTTTCTTCCTCTGGAGCAGCATCCCGGACGACGAACTCATCAACGTAGCGGCCGCGAACAAGCTGCATGAGCCTGCCGTGCTCGAAAAGCAGGTCAAACGCATGCTGGCCGACTCGAAGTCGGATTCGCTCATCATGAACTTCGCCGGTCAGTGGCTGGGGCTGCGGGCACTGCAAACGCAGGTTCCGACGACTTCCGAGTTCCCGGATTTCGACGACAACCTCCGGGTGGCCATGGCGAAGGAGCTGGAGCTCTTTGTCGGCAGCATCATCCATGAAGACAAGCCGGTCACCGACCTGATCGACGCGAATTACACCTTCGTGAATGAACGCCTTGCGAAGCACTACGGAATCCCCAACATTTACGGCAGCGCCTTCCGGCGTATCACTCTGACGCCGGATCTGGACATGCGCCGCGGCCTGTTGGGTAAGGGACTTGTGGAAATGGTCACCGCATACCCGAACCGTACGGCCCCCACCGTGCGGGGCAAGATGGTGATGCAGATGTTCCTTGGGGTTGAGCCGCCCGCGCCGCCGCCGAACGTTCCGCAGTTGAAGGAATCCGCGACCGACGTGCACGGCCAGCAGCGTCCGTCGATGCGCCAGCAGATGGAGATGCATCGAAAAGTCGAACCGTGCGCGAGTTGCCACAAGATCATGGATCCGATCGGATTCTCCCTCGAGAACTTCGATGCTGTCGGCGCCTGGCGGACCACTGACGACGGCACCCCGATCAACCCAGACGGGATGCTGGTCGACGGAAGCAAGCTGAACGGCGTTCAGGGGCTGCGCACGGCGTTGCTCCGGTACTCGCCGCAGTTTGTGCGCGTCGCGACCGAAAAACTCATGATCTATGCGCTGGGGCGCGGCACCGAATACTTCGATATGCCGCTGATCCGCTCGATCGTGCATGATTCGCAAAAGAACAACTACAGGTTTTCTTCGCTGGTGCTTGGAGTCGTGAAGAGCGAACCGTTCCAGATGAACAGCAAGCTCCAGATTTCGAGCGAGGCAAGGCCCACGCCGGTCAAGACAGCCCAGCTTGGAACCAACGCCAAACCGGCTCAGCAGCGTGCCTCGGCCGAGCCCGTAGCAAAAAGGAAGGCACTTTAAAATGGCGCCGGCCCCGGCCAGTGCCATGGAAGGCAGTTACGAGCGCACAGGGGCGCTGGTCCATTGTGCGCGTACGAATGCAAGCGCACAGGACGCGAGCCCGTTGTGCGCGTGTGAATGCAAGCGCACAGGGCGCGAGCCCGTTGTGCGCCTATGAAAGAGGAGACCAGGAAAGCTGATGTTCATCACCAAAAAGCACATCCCACGACGCGCATTTCTGCGCGGCGCCGGGGTTACGCTTGCGTTGCCGCTTCTCGATTCGATGCTCCCGGCGCAAACGCCCCTGGCGAAGACGGCAGCAGTTCCCAAAACCCGATTCACGGGTATTTTCGTGCCGCACGGCATGGCTCCGGGGTACTGGATCCCGGAGAAGCCCGTGCTCGAAGCCGGCAACTTCCCCTTCATCATGAAGCCCCTCGAGCCGTTCAAGGATCAGACCGTGATCATGAGCGGACTGTGGTCGCGCGCGGCCGAACCGCCTCCCGGCGTCACCGGCGCAGATCACTGGGTCGCCTCCGCCTACATGTGCGGCACCAAGCCGAAGAAGACCACCGGCGCCGACATTCAGGACGGCACCACCATCGATCAGATCATCGCGCAGAAGATCGGTCAGGACACGCTGGTGCCATCGCTCCAGCTCGCGATCGAAGATCCGGGCGCCAACTCCTCCAACTGCGGCGAAGGCTATAGCTGCGCCTATACGAACTCAATCTCGTGGTCGTCGCCTACGCAACCCCTGCCGATGGAGCTGAATCCGCAGATCGTCTTCGAAAAGCTGTTTGGAGACGGCGGCACCGCCGAAGAGCGCGCCGCGCGCCGCGAGCAGGATCGCAGCATTCTCGACTCGGTCACGAAAGGCCTCGCGAAGTTCAAAAGCGACCTCGGCGCCTCCGACAAAGCGCGTATCGACGAATACACTGACGACATCCGTGAAATCGAGCGCCGCCTCGACATCGCCAAAAAGGCCACCGGCGTCCAGACCAGCGAAGGCGTGATTGTTCCGGCCGGTATTCCGGAATCGTTCGACGAGCACGTGAAGCTGCACTTCGACCTGCAGGTGCTCGCATTCAAGGGGGATATCAGCCGCATCTCATCCGTGCTCTATGCCCGCGACCTCACCGGCCGCGCGTATCCGGCGAGCGATGTTCCGTCCCTCAGCTTCCATGGCGGCTCGCACCACGCGGAGAATCCGGAACGGATCGCGCAGTACTCCAAGCTCAACCAGTATCACGTGAAGTGCCTCGCTTACTACCTTGACAAGCTGAAGAACACGCCCGATGGCGACGGCACTCTGCTGGATCACTCGCTCGTGCTTTATGGAACCAACATGGGCGATTCGAACCAGCACCTGCACTACGACGTGCCGCACCTTCTTGTCGGCGGCGCGTCTGGCCAGCTCAAAGGCGGACGCCACCTTGCGTTCCCCAGCAAGACCGTGCCGCACAGTAATCTCCTGTTGAGCATCCTGAGCATGTACGGGATCCATCAGGAGAGCATCGGCGACAGCACGGGCCCGTTGACCGGGCTTGTTTAAGAAGAGAGGAGAGCAGGCCGTTGGCCTGCTCTTTTTTTGCCTGGCGATTCACAGGCATTTTTGGTGTAAGCAGCCTTGCGGCTTCAATAAGCAAATGACGGAGACCAATTTCAAATGCGCGTGACACACATAATTGCAACCAGCGCGGTTGCGATGCTCGCCGGGTGGGCGGTTTATGGCGTCGCCGCGACGGGAAGCCCGATCGCCGATGCCGCCATGAAGGGCGATGTCGCCACTGTCACGAAACTGATCGGCCAGAAGGCGGATGTCAACGCGCAACAGGCGGATGGCGCCACGGCCTTGCAGTGGGCGGCCTACAACAACAACCTCCAGATGGCCGATGCATTGATCAAGGCCGGGGCGGATCCGAAAATCGCCAACCACGATGGCGCCACTCCGCTGTTTCTGGCGTCGATCAACGGCAGCGCGCCAATGATCGAAAAGCTGCTGAACGCGGGCGCGAGTGTCAACGAACAGCAGCCGAACGGCGAGACCCCGCTGATGCTGGCTTCGCGCACTGGTAATGTCGATGCGATCAAAGTTCTCCTCAACCACAAAGCCGACGTAAACGCGAAGGAAAAGCTTCGCGGCACCACAGCGTTGATGTGGGCGGCCGAGCAGAGCCATCCCGAAGCCGTGAAACTCCTCGCGGCCAGCGGCGCCGACGTGAAAGCGCAGAGCGACCTGGACACGCGTAATTCCCGGCTCAATCTCGCTCCGACGGTGCAGGCGCGACTGGCTTCGGCCCAGGGCGCGGGCGGCGTAAACTCCAACGGCTTTGGCGCTGCGCCTCCAGCAGCGCCCGGCGCCGCTCCAGCCGCAGGCGCCGCGGAAGGCGGTCGTGGAGCTGGACGTGGTCGCGCAGGGCGCGGCGGCGCCGGCCGCGGCGCTGCTGGCGGCGCGGCTGCCGGCGGCCCGACCCTCAACGAGGAGACGGCGAGCGCAGACGATTTCGCTTTCTTTCGCAGACCGACCCCGAAGGACGGCGGTGGTCTGACCGCTCTCGTTTTCGCGGCCCGCGAAGGTTGCCTCGAATGCGCGGAGGACCTCGTGGCCTCCGGCGCCGACGTAAACCAAGCCACCTTCTACGGCTGGACCCCGCTACTGACCGCAACCCAGAATCGCCACTACAAAATGGCCGTCTGGCTGCTCGATCATGGCGCGGATCCGAACAAGCAGAACAAAGGCGGCTGGAGCCCGCTTTATCTCGCCACCGATAATCGCAACATCGAGTCGGGCGACTATCCGGTCCGCAGGCCCGACATGGACCATCTGGATTTCATCAAGTATCTGGTCTCGAAGGGCGCGAACGTGAATGTTCGGGTCTGCGGCGCACAATCCACGCCCACCGAGTGCAAAGGCGACACGACCGAAACCCGCACGAACTTCACCATGCAGTGGCTTTATGAGGACGGCGCCACGCCCTTTATTCGCGCCGCCCAATCGGGCGACACCGAGCTGATGAAATTCCTTCTCAGCAAAGGCGCAGACCCGAAGATCATCTCCGCCCATGGAGACACGGCTCTCGCGACCGCGGCCGGCATCGGCTGGGTGGAAGGCGTGACGTTCGAATGGTCCGAGAAGCAGAATGTCGAAGCGGTAAAGATGTGCCTCGATGCCGGCATTGACGTGAATCACGCCGACGTGGAAGGCCGAACCGCGCTTCACGGCGCAGCCCACAAGGGCCGCACTGAAGTGATCCAGATGCTGGTGGACCACGGCGCGAATCTCCAGGCGCATGACTTCGGCAGCCGCGATACCGTCAATGGCGCGATGAAGGGGCTCACCTGGATCCCGCTGGACTGGGCGCGCGGCCTTGTCCGCGTCGGCGTACAATCGGCAATCGCACACCCGGAAGCGGAAAAACTGCTCGTCAAGCTCATGCAGGATCGTGGGATGCCCATTCCGCCGCCCCCGACGTCTTCGATTTGCCTTACCAAAGGCGTCAAAGGCTGCGCATAAGCTGACCTTCCCTGCTCAATCAAAGCCCGGCGTTCCCAAAGACGCCGGGCTTTTTATTGGTGTGCTGTGAGGTGATCGGGGGCATGGCAGCATGCCGTACCACAGCACGGCTAATGCGACATCGCGTACATGATGTAGTTCACGCCGATCCGGATACCCTGCGCGGAATACTTCTCGGGATATCGCGGCTCGTCCGCCCACTCCCACGAATCGCTCGTGTCGGAGTTCAGGTCGACCACCACCATCAGCCGGTTCTTGTCGTCGTAAATGCCGCGCCAGTGGCCGACACGTCCGCCGTTCAGATAAGGCACGCCGGAGCGCAGCGACCATTCGCCAGGAATTCCGTAGCGGTCCTTGAGATCGTAGACCACATGGAACACCGGGTCGCGATCCGGAATCTCGACGAAATCCCGGTCGGGAAATACGCGCTTCATGGCGGACGCAAGCAGATCCCACTGATCGTCTCCCCACGTGTCCGCGCACATCAGGAACCCGCCGCGCAGCAGGTATTCTCGCAGTTTTCCGGCCTGCGCCGCGGTGAATTCCATCGGCGATGACGTCACTGCAAATATCCAGGGCCAGTCGAATACATCATCGCCGTCATCGAGATTGATGGGCTGCTCAACCGACCGCACGTGGATGCGGGTCAGCCGGCGCACCGCCTGCACGAAGTGCCGGTCGGCCCGCGGGTAGTCGTTGGTCCAACCGGTGCGTCCTTCCCGCCAGTCGTAAAACCGGTCGAGTTGCCCGAACATGCCGTATGGCGACGCCTTGAACATCAGGCGGCCCATCACGAACTCGGTTTTTTCATTCGCGCCAGGGGGTACTTCGAAGTTGGTGTATTCCTGCCCGGGGTACTGGCGGAAGGGCCGCTGGAAAGCCCATGCCGCGCCGAACCCCGTGAGAATGCCAGTCGTGATGAGAAGAAGCTTCCCGGCGCGCATTACTATAAACTTCCAACTATGCGAATGACCAGTCTATCGCTCATGCTCGCGGCAGCCAGCGCGCTTTACGCCCAGAATAACGATGCAGGGCGCCGCCAGTTCGAAGCGCGCTGCTCGCGTTGTCACGGCGCCGACGCGACCGGCGGCGAATCCGGGCCTAACATCACCACGAAGATCGCCAACAGCACCGAGGCCGACCTTGCCGCGATCGTTCGCGAAGGGCGTCCGGCGAAGGGTATGCCCGCGCTCGCGCTTACCGATGCCGAGATGAAGGAGCTCGGGCCATACCTTCGCTCGCTTGCTCCGATCTCGCGAAACACCGCGCCGGCGATCGCGCGGCGCAAAGTTCAGACAACGGGCGGCCAGACGCTGGAAGGTGTGGTCGCGAGCGAAGGCATGTCCGAACTGCAGCTTCGGACGGCAGACAACAGCCTTCACCTTCTGCGGAAAGCCGGGGACCGCTACCGCGTCGTCACCTCGCAGACCGACTGGCCTTCGTACAATGGCGATCCCAGCGGCAACCGCTACTCGAAGCTCACCCAGATCAACAAGTCGAACGTCGCGCGCCTCGCGCCGAAGTGGATGTTTCCGATCCCGAATGTCTCGCTGATCGAAAACACGCCAGTCGTGATCGAAGGCGTGATGTACATATCGAGCGCCAACGAATGCTGGGCTCTCGACGCCGGCAGCGGACGCACCATCTGGCACTTCCAGCGCCCGCGGACCAAGGGTCTCGCGGGTAACGCGGCCCTCGGCTTCAATCGCGGAGTCGCAGCCGCCGGCGACCGCATTTTCATGCTCACCGACAACGCGCACATGATCGCGCTGAATCGCTTTACCGGTGAGCTTGCGTGGGAAACCGAGATGGCGGACTGGCATCAGAATTACAACGGCACATCCGCTCCGCTCGTTGCCGGAAACCTGGTGATCTCCGGGATCGCCGGCGGCGACGAGGGTGTCCGCGGATTCGTCGCCGCCTACGATCAGGCTACAGGGAAGGAAGCATGGCGCTTCTGGACTGTCCCAAAGCCCGGCGAGCCGAAGTCGGAAACGTGGACCGCGAAGGCATTGGAACATCCATCGGGCGCGACGTGGATGACAGGCACCTATGACGCGCAGCTCGACACACTCTATTGGCCGATCGGCAATCCCGGGCCGGACTTCGACGGCGACGACCGCCCCGGCGACAATCTCTACACGGACTCAATCGTCGCGCTCGATCCGAAGACCGGCAAGCTCAAATGGTTTTACCAGTTCACGCCTCACGACGTACATGACTGGGATGCCGAGGAGCCGGCCGTCCTCGTCGATGCGAACTGGCACGGGCGGCCGCGCAAGCTGTTGCTCCAGGCAAACCGCAACGGCTTCTTCTACGTTCTCGACCGGACGAATGGGCAGCTATTGCTCACGAAACCATTCCTGAAGAAGCTGAACTGGGCGGAAGCGATCGGCAAAGACGGGCGCCCGATTCTGAACACCCTGAAAGAAAACGCTGAAGGTGAGACCTATGTATGCCCCGGCTTCCAGGGCGGCACGAATTGGTTTTCGACTTCATTCAATCCCGCAACGGGACTCTACTACTTCAACGCGCTCGAGCGCTGCAATCTTTTCTCGAAGCGAACCGGCGCGTGGCAGGCGGGCAAGAGTTATATGGGAGGGGCAGCGCGTCCCGCACCCGGCGAGTCATTCGAGAAGGTCCTGCGTGCCGTGGACATCCAAAGCGGCGAAATCAAATGGGAGCTACCGCAGATCACCACAGCTACCACCGCCTCTGCGGGCGCCTTGTCGACGGCGTCAGGACTCGTCTTCTTTGGCGAAAACAGCGGGTCATTCATGGCTGCCGATGCGGCATCCGGCAAAGCGCTGTGGGGATTCCCGACAAATCAAACGTGGAAGGCTTCGCCGATGACGTACATGTTCGACAACAAGCAATACGTCGCCATCGCGGCGGGCACGAACATCGTCGCGTTCGCGCTGCCGGAGTAGTGGGCCAGCTATGGCCGGCGCCCGCATCCGGCCTATAGTGGAGGTGGCAGCTCCGAGATGCTTCGCATAGCCCGGTATTGAGCGCCCCCATCGCGGGCAGATCTTCCACCTTCGGCGCGGTGTAAGCCTTGTTGCCCGCTTCCCTGGGCAGGCGCGCGTCTTTCATCCACTGGCCGGCAGGACAAGATCGTCAGGCCACGATCGCCAGCGTCACATCCTTATGGCAACGCGTAAACGATCAGGCCGCGGCCGGCAAGCCCGGCTCCGGCCCCGCCACGCCCTCCGCCGCCTGTGGCGGCGACGATCGCGACGTACTGCTTGCCGTTCTTGCCTTCATAGGTCATCGGGACGGCCGTCGCCTGGTAATCGAGTTTTTCAATCCACAGTTCTTTTCCGGTACGGGAATCGAAGGCGCGGAAGCGATTGTCGGTGGTCGCGCCGATGAAAACGAGTCCGCCGGCGGTCGCCATCGGACCTGCCAGGTTTTGCGTCCCCGTGTTGCGCTTGCCTTCCGGCAGCGAGTCGGTCACACCCAGCGGGACGTTCCACGCGAACTCGCCCGTGTTGGCGTTGACCGCCATTAACCGTCCCCATGGCGGACGGAAGCAGGGCCAGTTGCCCAGCGTGCGCCCGTTCGCATCGTGCGCGACCACACCGAAAGCGCCCAAGCCGGCGGGTCCAGTGCGAATAAACGGCACCAGTCCCTCCGGATTGTTGGGGGTGTACTTCGGGTTGTCGTCCATCCATCCGGTCAGCGGACTATCGTGGGAGTTGACAAAGATGTAGCCAAGCTTCGGATCGGTCGCCGTGCCGCCCCAGTTGACGCCCCCCGTTGCGCCGGGAAAGATAATCGCCGGTTTGGTGTCGGTCGCGCCCTTCGGGTGATAAACGTAAGGCGTGAACGGACCCGCGTTGTAGAGGCCGCCGTATTTGTCCCAGAGATCCTGACAGGCCTTTGCATGCTCGGGCGTTGTATCGGCGGCGGTGACGAGATCATCGCGCGTCATGCTCACTCGCGAGAGCGGCGGCGGCTTCAACGGGAAAGGCTGCGTTGGGTAGCTCTCCTCTCCCGGCACATTGCTTTTCGCCACCGGACGCTCCTCGACGCCGAAAACCGGCTTGCCGGTGAGCCGATCGAGGATGAACATGTAGCCGGACTTGCCGACCTGCGCCAGCGCCTGAATCTTTTTCCCTTTCACCGTGATGTCGACGAGCCCGGGCGCGGGCGGCAGGTTGTAATCCCAAAGCTCATGATGGACGGTCTGGAAATACCACTTCAGCTTACCTGTGTTCACGTCGAGCGCGACGAGCGTATTGCCGAACAGATTCGCGCCCGGCCGGTCGCCGCCGTAAAAGTTCGCGCCGGGTCCGCTGACCGGCTCGTAAACGATGTCGTGCGCCGTGTCGATCGTGAGCGCAAAGGCCCAGACATTGTTGCCGGTGCGATTCTTCCAGCTATCGTTAGCCCACGTGTCGTTGCCGACTTCGCCGGGATGCGGGAAGGTATGGAACGTCCAGATTTCTTTGCCGGTGCGAACGTCATAGGCATGCGATTCGGGAATTTGTCCGCCCGCCTGATCGAGCTGCGGACCGATGTGCCTGTCACCCGGGCCGTAGAAATTGGTCCCGACCAGCAGGACGTTCTTGTAGATCGTCGGCGCACCGTCGTAGGCGACCTCGAGCGGCACTTCCCCTTCCTTGCCGAAGCCGGGATCCACTCGGCCGGTCCGCGCGTTGAGCGCCATCATCTTGTGCGCCGTGGTGAAGATGATGCGCGGCGGGTTGTCCTTATCGCCGGGCCAGTAGGCCACGCCGCGGAAGGAAGCGAGTCCGCCTGTGACTTCATGGGTCCAGATTTCCTTTCCGGTCTCGGGCTCGAGGGCCACGACGCGATCGCCGGCGGGCAGGTACATCACGCCATTGACGACGATCGGCGTGATTTCCTGATAGAGTTCGCTTGGGCTGTCGCCCTTGATCGGCTTGCCTTCGCGCTCGAAGTGGTAGGTCCAGGCCTGCTTGAGCTTCGAAACATTCGTCGTGTTGATCTGGGTGAGGGGCGAATAGCGCGTGCCGGCGAGATCGCGATTGAACATCGGCCAATCGCCGGGTTTATCGCTGAGCTTCTGCGCGTGGATAGAGAGGGCGAGGAAAAACGGGAGTGCAGTGCACGTCAATTTGAAGCGGGGGAATTTCACGAATTTATTATCTACCTGAGACTAAGGAGATTCGACTTGCGAGGCGGTTCAGCAGGGAGCCCTCCCGACACACTTCGATGCCGCGGGCCGCACACCATGCGATAACGACGGGTCGTGAAGGTCCGGGTCATTGCTACACAGAACGTCCGCAAGGCCGCGCCCGGCAGTCTGCAGCACGTTGAGATCGTTCGCATCGCGCGCGGGCGCATGATAAGGGGGTTGAAGCAGGATCAGATCTGCAGTCTCTGCGAGAACTGCGCATAATCGTAAAGCTGTTCGTCCGTCAGTCTGCAAACGCGGCCTCGAATTCCTCCTCGTCGACGACCGGACTCACAAGCCGTTCATTCAATGTTCTGAACGCCGCGATGCGCTCCTCTGAAGAAAGCGCGGAAGGAATGATCGTCGAAGGACCCAGCGTTTTGATACTGACCGGCTCATCATCAGAAAGCGCACGCTCAAGCAGGGCTTCCACCGCTTGCCGGTTTTCCGGTGACAAATCTTTGACCCGATGCAGCATACTGTTCCCTCACGACGATTATTTCAGGACGTCGGCAGCCCCGCGCCCATCAACATCAACGACCGCTGCGCAAACGGCGAGTACACCAGCAGCGCCGTACACGCCAGCGCCAGCCCGTAGCTGATGTGATGCAGCAGAAGAAACGGCGCCAGCGCCCACAACGCATCGAGCGGCAGCAGCAAGGGCCACATCTTCCGGAACTTCCCCTGCATGCCCGGCGCGCCGAACAGCACGCCACACAAGAGAAACGCCCGCACCGGGATGAGAAGCACCGCCGTGGCGACCAGCCCCCGAAAGGCCGGCTCACCATAGGGCATTGCCATGAGCATATCGTTGATCTCCGGCAGATTCGCGAGCGCGCTCCCGTAGAACGCGAGATACATTACCTGCAATAAAGCAAATAACGCCTGCACGACCCGTGGCGGACTCTTCGGCAAATCCTCGGGCGCCGCCAGCACCCGCCGCTTCCCGGCAACCTCTTTGGCCACCGATTCGGCAACCGGTTCGGCCGCCGGCATCGGCGCCGCGTCTACCCCAATCTGCTCCACTGGCGCGACGAACCGGTAGCCCCGCCGCGCCACGGTCTCGACAAAGCGAGGATTGCTCGCCTTATCCCCCAGTGCCTCCCGCAGCCGGTTCACCGCCGAGTTGACGCCGTGCTCATAATCGACGAAGGTACCGTCCGGCCAGAGTTCACGGCAGATTTCCTCACGCGTCAGGATTTGCCCCGGCCGGTCGGCCAGCAGGCAAAGCAATTGGAAAGGCTGCGAGTGAAGCTTGACCCGAAGGCCGTTGCGGCGCAGCTCGCCGGTGGATGGGTCCGCTTCGAAGATGCCGAAGCGGTATTGCCGGGCTGCGCGCGGGTCTGGCATCGCGAAATCTGCTGTCCATTCTAGCGAAAGAGGGGGTTTTCCAAACAAAACGGGACCGTGAGAAGTCCGGGTAAATAACTCCGTTCCAACAGCTTGCGCGGTGAGGATCAATTCTTCCGGCGTGACATTCCGTTGCATTGCCCAGGAAGCCGAACTCGCTGCAACATCGGGCCATGAACATCGCCGGATCAACTTTGCCTGACCCCGCCTTTCGTCCCGCCCAGCGCTTAAACCAATCACTCACCGCTGCCGCTGAAAAGCGGACGCTCGAATGGATGGCCGCCCGCGCTCCAAACTGGCTCACCTCCGACCAGCTCACCGTGCTCGGAGTCGGCGCCCAGATCGGAGCGGGAGCGGGTTACGCATTGTCTCGCTACGAACCGAACTGCCTCTGGCTGGTGATCGCCTGCCTCTTCCTCAACTGGTTCGGCGACAGCATGGATGGAACGCTCGCCCGCGTCCGCCGGCAGACTCGCCCGCGGTACGGTTTCTACGTCGATCACCTCGTGGACATATTCGGCTCGGTCGCGCTCATGGGCGGACTTGGCTGCTCCGGCTTCCTCCACTGGCAGACCGCCGTTGCCATGCTGGTCGCCTTCCTCCTGCTGTCGAGCGAGAGCTATCTCGCCACGTACACGCTCTCACGCTTCGAAATGTCGCAAGGAATTTTCGGGCCCACCGAGATTCGCCTGCTGCTGATCGCGGGGAATCTCGCGCTGCTGCGCAGCCCATGGTCGACCGTCTTCGGTTACCGGGTTCTGCTGTTCGATCTGGCCGGCACGATCGCAGCCGCCTGCATGTTCGGAATGGCAATCTTCGTCGCCTTGCGCCACACGGCCGAGTTGTACCGGCGGGAGCCGTTGCCATGAACATCTTCATGCGCTGGTTAACGTTCCATTTTGTCGGCGCTCTGGGAATGGCGGTGCAACTCGCCATTCTGGCGCTGCTGGACCGCCTCGCACCCCGGCATTTTTTGTGGACGTCCGCCGCCGCTGTCGAGCTGACGTTGCTGCACAACTTCCTGTGGCATACGCGTCTCACGTGGGGCGACCGGCTTGGGGAGCCTCGCAAACGGCAACTGCTCCGCTTTCATCTTTCAAACGGGCTTATTTCCCTGGCCGGGAACTTCGCTCTGATGCGGCTGCTGGTTCAAGAAGGGCACCTGCCTGTGCTCATCGCGAACGTTGTCGCGATTCTTTGCTGCGGGATGGCGAACTTCTGGCTCGGGAACCGCTGGGCATTCTGCGATCGCGCGCCATCACTCCCGCCGCCATCCAGAAAAGTTGTTCGTCAGCTCTCGTGACGCAAGGTCACTTGCGCCGGATAGCCGTCAGGTGCGCCGCTACCGCGGAGGCATCGGTGCTGCAAACGGGATGTCCCCACCCCTGCGCGCTCACTCCGGGCATTTGCCCGAGTTGCGGCGTGATGTCGTAGACGATGTTGTCGGGGTGCAACAGATCACCGCTTACCCCGGCCGGGACCCAGTCCAGACCGAGACCTTGCCGGGTTTCCCATGCGATATTGTGATCCGCGCAGGAGGAATCGCCGCTGACGCCAAGCGCGCCCACCAGCACCTTGTTGGAGTTATAGAGCGCCAGTCCGCCGCCGAACACGTTGACACCGCCGATCTTGCCGCCAACCATCGGGTCGTTCTCCTGTCCGTAATTAGCGGAGTTTCCTCGATAGGCGACATCCGTATCCACGGGATTGCTCGCCTGCAGCCCATACAAACTGCCTCCGGGCTGCACCGCGCTGTATAAGTTGGCGGTGGAAAGCGCCAGCGTTGGCAGGCTGAACGCGTTGGCGGTGTTGGCCTTTTGGGCGGAGATGACACGGCTGCCGGGCCATTGATCTCCGCGATTTTTCCCGGTGAATGCTACGGCGCACACCACACCGTCTCGATTCACAATCGTCGCCCACATGTTCAGGCCGAACCCTCCGTTCGATTGCGCTTGTGCCGCGGCGAGCTGCTTTTGCAAACTCGCATAGCTGGGAAGGCCTTTGCAAGCGTTGCCGTCGCCGTTGTTATCGTTCCGATCGTCGGCGAAACCGAGCGTCGCGAATGAAAGAAAGAGAGCAGCTGCCGCGATCGAGACCACAAATCGTCTATTGCGCATCTAATTTAAGCTCCTGGCCCCGGGTCCGGGGCATTAGGGATTGTGATCGATGCAGGCTTCCCAGGCAACAGTCGTCACGGCTTCACGGCCGTGCTTTTGTGCCGTAGCTCACGCACAAAGGTCCTGCGAGCGGCGCTTCCCGTCGAACAATGAATCCCCGGCCTATTCGGGAACCTGCTGGCGGGTGAGTTTGATCTGCGAATTTTGGCCCGCGCTGACGCTCACCGGAAGGCCGCCGCCCGCGTAGCGGCGCATCCACTCGGGGGCCGCATATTGCACCTGCGTGGCGTCGTCCCACGCATAGATCATGTAGTCGCCCGGCGCGACGTTGGCGAGCCGGAAGTGGCCCGTCGGGGTCACGTTCATAATCGTGGCGCGCGGTCCACGGACCAGCATCACGCTCGCGGCGCACGGCTGCCCGTTGGCATCCACGACATCACCTTCGACCGATCCTCCATCGTCGCTCAGTGTCAGGACGATCGGTCCCGCGCCGGGCGAAATGGCGACTTCCGCACCCACCATGTCCTGCCCACCGAGCATGGCGCTTTGGACGTAATACGGCGCCGGCGGGAACACATCCAGCCGGTAATTGCCCGCCAGCATGTCGTGGAACGCGAAGGTCGTGTGGTCCGCATCCCACTTCAACTGACTGGTGCCGTTCACAGGCTCGGCGGCGCGGAGCGCGATCCCAAACTGTGGAAGGGTCGCTGCTTTGCCCGACTGCGAGACCGCGTGGACGACCCCGTTCACAGTGAATCCGGAGTCAAGGTGGACCTCGATGTTGTCGATGTCGGAGTTGCCGGCTTCGACGGGCACCCGCGCGGTAAGGCGCTTGCCGGCCTCGAAGTAATCCGCCGTAAGCACGTACGATCCGGGCGGGACGCGGAAATCGAACGCGCCGCCGCGAATGTTGCCCGGGAAGTTGCCGCCATAATCGGAATTGATGTTGCGGCGCACCAGATTGACGCCGACACCCCGGCCTTCAGGCAGGCCGGAGATCGTTCCGCGCACGTGCACAGGCACCAGTTGATTGAGAGTGAAATCGACCTTGTTCTCGCGGCCCGCCGGAAACTGCATAGCGCTCGCGGCGCCGTTTTCCAACGGACCCGGATAGCAGCTCTCGACCGTGATCGTCTGCGCTGACGATGGCACAATGTTGCCGGGCTGATTTTGATGGGCGCAGACAAGATATTTACCCGGAGCAACATTGGCGATCCGGTATTCGCCAAGATCATTGGTCTGCGCCCCAAGGCTCTGCGAAAAACGCGGCTTGCCCTCCGTGACACGCAACGCGAGGAGCACGACTTGAACATTTGGAACAGGGTCTCCGTCGGAATCCTGAACTTTGCCCCAGGCGACCGCTTGCGGGACGAGTTCGATGGTCAAGTCGTGCACGGGTGAGCCGGGCTCCGGTTTCACCAGACGCATGGGAACAATCCCGCCCCGGCCCGCGCCGTTGTTCGTGAGGAAGCCAGGGCGCGAAGCCGTCAGTTGGCCCCCGGCGCAGGCGATGTTCGTCATCTCCCATCGGCCGCCGCCGTCGGTGGTGGCAATGTAGTTCGTTCCGGCCGAATTGAAAGACACGTGAGCGCGTATGATCGGCTCGTGAGTAATCGAATTCACGACTAACCCGTCCGCCGCGCAATCGGAACGAACAGGCGGCTGGGGGGCGGGCGCGCCGCCGATCTGGCCGGTGATCTGGTTGCCCGCCTGCCTCACGACGGGCTGCTGCGCGAGAAGCCCCGCGGCGGCAACTGCGACAACGAGCGGCTTCAGAGCGCTGCGCATTCGAGGATCAACGGTGAGACGCCGCGAAAAGAGCCGGAGTTCCCTCCAGACGTCCACAAGCGACATTTTCGCAGGAAAAAATGGCGGGCGGTGTTTACACTACCCTTCGGCATAGCGTTTCGGCATCAAAAGGGTGAGAGCGTCCGGAACGGCGGTGATCCTGGCCGGCAATACCCCGAGCGCTTCGCCATCCGTCTGGATATAAATGCGTTGATCTTCGGGCGCATCCACCCGCACGTCGGTCGCGCGCACGATCGCAACCCCGCTCGTGCGTTGCAGGCGATTGGCCATCACGGCCGTGAAAAAACGCAGGTAATCCTGCCACTGGTCGTTTTGAAATATGACAACTTCAAAATCGTCGTCGGTCAGGCGGACCTGCCGGGCAATCTCGAAATCTCCCCCGTAGTTCCGGACGCGCGTGATCAAAGCGAAGCTCGCGCAATACTGGGCGCCGTTAACGGAAATGTGGAAGCGCGGCACGGGGCGTCCGAACTGTTTGAATCCACCATGCCAGTAAGCGAGTTTGCCGAGCTTGCCTTTCAGGTCAAGGTCGAGTTCGTAGACGATGCGAGCATCCAGACCGACACCCGCCATGAGAACGAAATGGCGCCGCGGTTCGCCTGCTCTGTCGAGAGCGCCCATCGCGATGCGGACGGGAACCGCCTCCTGAAGCTGGACGGCCGCGTGGTCGGGGCGGTTCGAGAAGCCGATCTCGCTGGCGAGAACATTCGCCGTTCCGGCAGGAAGAATGCCGAATCGCACCTTTGAACCGGCGATCCCGTTGGCGGCTTCGTTGATTGTGCCGTCGCCGCCGGCCGCGAGGATGAGATCGCAGCCATCTTCAACGGCTTTCGCGGCGAGTTCGCCGGCAAGCCGCGGGCCTCGCGTGGGCATCGGCTCGACTCGCGCTCCGGTGGCCCGCAGGACTAGAATGGCCGCGTCCAGACGCGCTCTTCGGTTGCCTTTCAGCCCACCGGCGAAGGGGTTGTAGATAAGTCCGATACGATGGGATACAAGAGGAATACGTCAGGCCGATCTGAAGAAACCGATTATAGCGAAATGTCAGCCAGGACCTCCGCAACCCACAGCGAACAGCACGGGCCCCGCGAAGAAGCCGACAAGCTCCGCGAGGCGATTCGTCATCATGAACACCAGTACTATGTACTTGACCACCCGGAAATCAGCGACGCCGACTACGACGCCCTGATGCGGCAACTTCAGGCGCTCGAGAAGGAGCATCCGGACTTGCTTACGCCCGACTCGCCGACGCAACGGGTCGGCGGCAAGCCGCGCGAAGGCTTCCAGAAAATCCGGCACAGCTCACCGATGCTGAGTCTGGATAATGCGCTGGACGAAGCCGAGCTTCGCGCATTCGACGCACGCGTGCGCGAATGGTTGGGCGGCGAACCTTTCCTGTATGTCGCGGAGCTGAAGATGGACGGACTCTCGATGGCCGCCCGGTATCAGGATGGATACTTCGCGCAGGCAATCACGCGCGGCGACGGCACGACGGGTGAAGACGTCACCGGCAACGCGCGAACGATCCGGTCGCTGCCGCTGCGTGTCGAGAGGACGGACGCGTTCGAGGTGCGCGGCGAAATCGTCATGAACCGCCGGGCGTTCGAGCGGCTCAACATGGACCGTGAGGAGCAGGGCTTGATGCGCTTCGCGAATCCGCGAAATGCGGCCGCCGGCTCGCTGCGCGTGCTGGAGCCGGGGATCACCGCCTCGAGGCGGCTCGATTACTACACGTACTTCCTGTTTGACGACCAGGGGCGCACGATCTTCGACAGCCATTGGGAATCCCTCGAATGGCTGAGCCATCACAAATTCAAGGTAAACCCGAAGCGTTTGTTATGCGACACGATCGAGCAGGTGCTGGAGTTCTGCGCGGAATGGGAAGCGCAGCGGGAAACGCTGCTTTACGAAATCGACGGCGTCGTCATCAAAGTGGACAGCATCGCCCAGCAACAACGGCTTGGCTTTACGGCTAAGGCGCCACGCTGGGCAATCGCTTTCAAGTATGCGGCGCGGCAGGTCGAGACCGAGATTCTCGACATCACCGTGCAGGTCGGGCGAACCGGCGCACTGACGCCGGTGGCGCATCTCGCACCGAAAATGGTGAGCGGGGTCACGGTTTCGCGCGCGACGTTGCACAACGAAGACGAGATCGTTCGACTGGGACTTCAGATCGGCGACACGGTCGTGGTGGAGCGCAGCGGCGATGTCATCCCGAAAGTCGTGCGCGTCAAGATGCAGGGCACGCACCGGAAGCTGTTCCGGATGCCGCGGAATTGCCCGGTCTGCAACGGCAAAGTCGTCCGGGAAGAAGGCGAGGTGGCCAGCCGCTGCATCAACGTGAATTGCCCGGCGCGGCTGAAAGAATCGATCCGCCACTTCGCCTCGCGTGGCGTGATGAATATTGACGGGCTGGGCGATGCCCTGATCGATCAGCTTGTGGATGGCGGGCTCGTCAAGGGCGTCGCGGATCTGTACGACCTGACGGCCCAGCAGATCGCCGGGCTGGAGCGGATGGGCACAAAATCGGCATCGAACGTGATCAAGAACATCGATCATTCCCGCTACCTGCCCATGCCGCGCGTCATCACGGCGCTGGGGATCCGGTTCGTAGGCGAGAGGACGGCAGAGCTTCTCGCCGAGTATTTCGGCACAATGGAGAAGATTTCCACGGCTTCGATCGAAGAACTGCAGCAGGCGCCCGAGGTCGGCCCCAAGGTTGCCGAAAGCATCAACCTGTTCTTTCGCGAGCCGCAGAATCAGTACTTGCTCGAACGTCTGAAAAAGGCCGAGCTTTCGTTCGAATACACGGTCAAGCAGAAGAAGGACGGTCCGCTGAGCGGAATGACGTTCGTGATCACCGGGATTTTGCCATCGATGTCGCGCGAGGAAGCAAAGGACAGGATCGAGCACGCCGGCGGCAAGGTGGCCATGGCTGTCAGCCGCAAGACGAGTTTTCTCGTTGCCGGCGAGGATGCCGGGTCGAAGCTGGCTAAGGCGACCGCGCTGAACGTCCGGGTGATCAGCGAAGCGGAACTGATGGCCATGTTGCCGGCTAACTGATGGACACCAGATGATGAGGCGCGCTTTTCTTTTCCTGTTTGCGTTCCTTCTGGAAACTGTCACGATGCCGATCCACGCTCAGAAACCGGCCGCGAACTGGGATACGCTGGTCGACCGCTTCTTCGATGAGGCGGACTTCCAGTTCAACCCGAGCGCGGGTACCTCAGCGGGCTTTCACCAATACGACGGCAAACTGGAGGACTTCTCGGTCGATGCTATCCGCCGGGAAGTCGCGACGCTGCGCCGGTATGAAACCGAGGTGCGCGATTTCCCGGCAGAACGGCTGACTGCTGAACAGCGCGCGGATCGTGAGATTGTGCTGGGCACGATTCGGTCGACGCTGCTCGATCTGGAAACGATTCGGACGTGGGAGAAAAATCCGGACCACTACTCCAGCGCTGCCAGCAACGCCATCTTCGTGATCATGAGCCGCAAGTTCGCGCCGGAAGCCGAGCGGCTCAAATCCGTAATCGCGCGCGAGCGGCAGATGCCGAAGATGTTCGAGGCAGCGCGCATGAACCTGAAGAATCCGCCGCGTATCTACACGGAAATCGCGATCGAGCAACTGCCGGGGATTATCAGCTTCTTTGAGAACGATGTGCCGCTCGCGTTCAAGGGCGTGCAGGACCGGCCCCTGCTCGCGCAATTCCTTGAGGCGAACACGGCGGTCATTCGGACGCTACAGCGGTATGAAGCTTTCCTGAAGAACGACGTGCTTCCGCGGTCGAAGGGCGACTTCCGCATCGGGCCGGATACCTATCGGAAGAAACTGCTGTACGACGAGATGGTCGACATCCCGCTCGACAAACTGCTGCAGATCGGCTATGCCAACCTTCGGCAGAATCAGGAGGCTTTTCGCGAGACCGCGAAGAAGATCGATCCAAAGCGACGTCCACAGGAGATTCTGGCAGCCGCGGAGAAGGACCATCCGACGGCGGCGAACCTCCTGAAAGCCTTCCGGGACACGCTGGGAGGGCTGCGCGATTACATCACGCGGCACGGGATCGTGACCATTCCGTCGCCGGTGGCGCCAATTGTGGAGGAGACGCCTCCATTCATGCGCGCGCTCACTTCCGCCTCCATGGACACCCCTGGCCCCTACGAGAAGGTAGCCAAAGAAGCGTTCTTCAACGTGACGTTGCCGGAGAAAAGCTGGACGCCAAAGCATGTCGAGGAGCATCTCGAGATGTTCAATCGCGGCGTAATCACGAGTACGTCGATTCACGAGACGTATCCCGGCCACTACGTGCAGTTTCTGTGGGTGCAGAGTGCTCCATCAAAGGTGAGAAAACTCATCGGCGCCAATTCGAACGCCGAGGGATGGGCGCACTACTGCGAGCAGATGATGATCGACGAGGGCTACGGCGGCGGCGATCTGAAGCTGCGCCTTGGCCAATTGCAGGATGCCCTCCTGCGCGATGCCCGCTATATCGCCGGCATCCAGATGCATACCGGGCAGATGACTTACGAGCAGGCCGTCGACTTCTTCGAGAAGGAAGGCATGCAGACGCACAGCACCGCGGTCGTGGAAACCAGGCGCGGAACGTCCGACCCGACGTATCTTTACTACACACTGGGAAAGCTGGAGATCCTCAAGCTGCGGGAAGACTACCAGAAGGCGCGCGGCGCTTCGTTCAGTCTGAAGGATTTCCACGACACGTTTCTGAAGCAGGGATTTCCGCCCATTAAAATCGTCCGGCAGACGATGCTCGGAAACGATTCGCCGGTGCTTTAGAGAGGCGAGCAGACATTCAGTCTGTCCTGAGCCCGTCGTCGGAAAGCAGATTGGTAGTCAGAAAGAATTCGCGGCGAGCCCGCACCTGAGGCTGAAACTGCAGCCGCGCCATGCCGACGAAAACATCCGTCAGCATGTTGAGGATTTTGTTTTCGGAGACGCCAGGCTGAGCGGCCTTCACGTATTGCTGCTGCACGCGGCCGGGGCCGAACTGATTGGCGAGGTCCAGGAGAAAAGCAAATCCCCGTTCGGAAACGATGGCGTGGGCATAAGCCTTCAGCTTCGCCAACTCGTCCCGGTACGCTTCTGCCGCCAGCGCCAGTTGTACTCGCTGCATCGCAAGATCTCCGCCCAGCGTTTCCAGCTTGCTTCTCCACGGGTCGTTCGTGAGTTCGAAATCCGGATCGCCCGCGTTGCCGAGGGCATCTACGCCGCCGTCGGGACGTGCGGTGTAATCGAGAATTTTGCGGTCGCTCATGATTTTCATCCACTCGTCAGGCTCGCGCTCCGCGCATGCGGCGAGGAAACGATGGAGTTGCCCCGACTTCTGCGACCACTGCAGAATGCCGATGGAAATGCCACAGCGGTCCGTGTTGCGATTGAGCTTTTGGAATGCGCCGCCGGTCTCGAAGAGCGATGTCAGCCAGACGAAACGAAGGATTGGAGTAAAAGGAACATCGAGGACAAGCGGAAGGTAAGCGCCTCCGAGGACGGCTGCGGGCGCAGGTTTGCTGACGAGTTCGCGCAGCAAATCGCCACCGGCCCAGTCGTGAATGAGCAGCCCGTTGCTTCGGCGGAAATGTTCGACAGCGAGCGATGTCGCCGAGCACCAGGATCGATACAAATCCGAGCGGGGATCGGGAACGAAAGAGTATCCGTGGCCTCGCAGCAAATCGTGCAAGTATCCGAGAGCAGGCGCGTGATCACCCGGGCGGATGGGCCGCTCTGCGGTCCCATCGATCATGATCAGCCCATCTATAGTCGTGTCGCCACACTTCATAGCCCCGAATGTACATGGGGGGCCTCTGCGCTCCGGCGGCAGTTCCAGCCAGGCCTGTTTGTTTTCAGAGGCTTCGGCGCGAAAATATGTTTCTTCCGGTTGTGAACCGTTCGGGAACCGCGGCGGCTACCGGGCCAGACCCTCGATACCGCGCAGTTCTTTCAGCGTGAGCACGTCTTCAATCTGCAGCAGGATCTTCACCGAGCCTTTCAGCTTCGCGATGCCGAGTACGTAGCGGGTATCGAAATTGGGCGGATCCTCGATGTCGTTAGCGGCGATGTTGAGGACTTCGCACACGATGTCGACAATGAGCCCAATGAGAGCGAGTTCGCCATCCTGCTCGACTTGAACCACCACGATGCAAGTGGTCGGCGCAAACGGCGCGTCGGGAAAGGCAAAGCGGACCCGCAGGTCGACAACGGGAACGATCTTGCCGCGCAGATTGATAACGCCTTTCAGGTGCGCCGGGGTGCCCGGGACGGGCGTAATGTCCTGCACGCCCATAATCTCGCGGACATGCCGGACCTGTATTCCGAACTCCTCGCGGCCGAGCCGAAACGTCAGATACTTTCCGGCGCGTGCGTAAGTGGCGGGGGGACGTTCGATGGTTTGTGCGGTCATTTGATCTGAGGATCGGCAGGCCAGCGCAAATTCTGTAGTGTCGAACGTCGAGGAAGGCCACGATGGCGGCTTCAGGCCAATACCACTTAAAATTGCAACCATTTCGTTGGGAATATGTGGCTGAGGCCCCCATGGTCAGGCTGGATAAGGTGGGCAGCCATCTGCGCCTCTGGCCCGGATCGCCAGCGCCACATTCCATCCCGGCATCTGGAAATGAAGTGGCATTTGGGCTTCAGCCTGTGGCTCGAAGGCTTGAAGTCAGCGGCGTTTCGACAAACGGGCCAGCGTGGCGAGTTGCGCCAGGTACTGCCGCAATGGCCGCGCCGGGGTCCCCCACACGGGTTCACCGGCCCGAACGATCTTGGAGGTCAGAATGCCGGCGCCCGATCCGATGACCGCTTTGGATTCGATACGGGCTTTGTCGCCTACGCCGACCTGTCCGCCCACAACCGCGTAGTCGCCGATCGTGACGCCGCCCGCCAAACCCGTTTGAGCAGCGATGACCACGTGCTGGCCGATCCGGCAGTTGTGCGCAATGTGGACCATGTTATCCAGCTTCGTGCCGTCGCCGATCACCGTAACTCCGAGGGTTGCGCGATCGATGCAGGTGTTCGCGCCGATTTCGACATCATCACCGATGCGCACGCCGCCGACTTGCGGAACCTTTCGATATGCGGCGCCAGACAGTTCGAAGCCGAAGCCATCCGCGCCAATCACGGCCCCCGAATGGATCACGCAGCGCGCCCCGACAATGACGCGCTCGTAAATCGAGACACGCGGATGGATGACACAACCGGCGCCAATCTCGACCGACGGACCGATGGTGCTGCCGGCGCCGATCCGGGCGCCGGAACCGATACGGGCGTTTCCGCCAACGGTGACGAAAGGACCGACCTCGCTCGAGGGATCGATCACCGCGCTCGCGGCCACCGACGCCGACGGATCAATGCCTGCGATGATTTGCGCCGCCGGATAGAGAAGCGAGAGAGCCTGCGCGAAGTGCGCCCGCGGCTGCGGGGATTCGATGATCGTTTGTCCCGCCACGCCCGGATAATCGGGCAGCGCGATGATACACCCCGCCGTGGATCGAGCTGCAGCATCGAAATATTTGGCGGTCCCAGCGAACGCGAGCTGGTCCGGGCCGGCGTCCTCGAGCATCCCCGCGCCGGTGATGCGCCGCGATGCGTCACCCCGCAGCGGTAGCCTGAGTTGTTGCGCTAACTCACCAGTCGTAAGTTCAAGCATTCATCGGTCCAGTCGAATGACTCTTTCGCCTCACATGCCGACGCTAACACATGGCTCAAGGCGAGATCCGGCACTCAATATCGGCAGGCTTTTGGTTTGTGGCGGGGCATGTTAACGTACCGGACGCTAACTTTGGATAACGATTACCGAAAACATCATGCGGGAAGTTAGATTCGGGCTATACTCATTTCTGCAACGCGTTTCAATGTTAGCGAAACACCGATAAGAAGCATAATGCTGGGTCAACCTTCATTGTCCGGTGCGGGTCAGATCTTACTGGGGATCCTGGTGGCGATTGCCGCGATTTTCGACATTCGCTCCCGCCGCATACCGAACTGGCTGGTTCTCGCAGGGCTGATTGCCGGTGTGGGATGGAATGTGTACGCCTCTGGTGTGATTGGCAAAGACTCCGGGCTCCTCCGTGCGGCGGAGGGGCTCGGATTGGGTTTCATTCTCTACTTTCCGCTATATTTGATCCGCGCTCGCGGGGCAGGCGATGTCAAACTCCTGGCGGCGGCCGGCGCAATCGTGGGCCCGGGCAATTGTTTATGGATTTTTCTTTTGACCGCGGTGCTCGGGGGCGCGCTGGCGCTGATCCTGCTGATGTTCCGCGGCCGAATGCGCAAGACTCTTTTTAACGTCGGGATGATCATCGAGGACCTGATGCATTTCCGCGCGCCTTACCGCAGCAGCGACGAACTCGATGTAAGGACTAACAAAGGCCTGCGGCTTCCACACGGCGCGATGATTGCGGTTGGCACACTCGCTTTTCTTTATATGGCGAGGGGCCAGGTCCATATTTAACGGGGGAGTTTCATCATGGCGGTGCAAGTTTTCATCTATCTTCAGTTACTGGATTTCCTGACAACGCTGGTGGGTTTTAAACTCGGCGCTACCGAAGTCAGCCCGTTCATTGCCAAACTGATTTACGCAACGTCGCCCGCCTGGGGAGTTGCGGCTTCCAAGGTCGTGGGTCTCGGAATCGGCGGACTATGCGTGGCGCTGAACCGCATGAAAGTCGTGAACTGGGTCAACTACTGGTATGCCGGACTTGTCGTGTGGAATCTTTCGATGATCCTGGTCGCCGGCAGCCGGCTGCTGCCGCAGTAAGCAGGACGCTGTTTGATGACGGCCGCCATCAGGCCGCTTTCACCATCTGACGCCACGGATCGATCAATTCGAACGGCGTGCGCACCGCGCCGATAGCTTCGCCGATCTGCCGGAAAGAGGATTCGGCCAAATTCTCCACGCCCCGCGCGAGTTGCAAATACGCGATTCTCTTCGGGTCGATGCCCATGATGTTGCAGCAGGTCGCATCGACCGCCACGACGTCGCTGCCCGCCACGAGCACGCCTGAGTTCTTCGGCGTGCCTTGAATAGGCCCGTTTCCTTCCATGCCGACGATACCGTCGACAATCGCGAACTGGCGAGGAAACAGATGGTGCAGGTCGACGATCGACTGGGGAATGCCGGCCCAATGCAAGACATTTTTGGGCCATCCATAGACACCGCCCGGCACGACACCGAAAAGATTTTTCATCGACAGCGTCGCGCCGGCCCAGTGGTGCGTTTTCATCTTGGGCAGCGACACCAGAAGATCGCAATCGAGAACCGTATGCGGAAGATAGAGTTCCTTCAGTCCGGATACAGGCCGCGGAATCACGCGCTTCGCAACATCGTCGACGTTGAGGTCAGTGAAGAGATCCTCGAACTTCGGCACGGTGGAGAAATAGCCCGCGAACTCGGCGAGATCAAGCGTGGCGCGCCGGTGGCCGGGACCTTCGGCGATCTTCACCTCGGCGGCTCCGAGGCGGCGGAACGCTTCATAAGCCGCATGCACGACCATGGGATGCGTGTTGATGGAGGTGTGCGGATCGAACTCCACGAGGTTGGGCTTGAGGACGATGCGCTTTCCGCGCACATTCAAGCGGTGATTCACCACCAGACGGTAAACGGTCTCGTAGACATCCTGCGTGTACGCCAGAGCCTTCACGATGGTGACCGCGGATTTGCATGGTGGCGCGGCGGGGCGGCGAACCGCCTCTGTCTTACCCGGTGCTGAGGCGCAGCGGGTCAACGCGAGACCAGCGGCAGCTCCCAGCATTTCCCTGCGAGTTACGTTCATTTCCTTCGTGACCTTCGAGTGCTGCTATACGAACAGAAAATTCTTTTCCGCGAACGCTATCGCGGTGAGGGCGGCGTCGAGCGTCGTGCGCGGTGTCGCGGCAGGCGGAGCGCTGGATGAGTGGCGCTCTCCCTGCGCCGCCAGACCCATCCGCAGCCATGCGATGCCTTCGGCCGTCGTGCACTCCGCGAGGTGCCTGTGGGCCGCCGCTATGCCCCGGTCGATTGTCGGATTTCTTGAAACGCCCGCCAGTGCTGTCAGCGCTGCGCCTGTGGTTTCGGGGTATGAATCGCCGTCCCGGCCCAGCGCCCTGTTGGAACCGTGGTTCCATCCTCCATCGGCACAGGCATGCACGGCGAGAAATTCCTTGCCCGACGCGACACGCCTGCGGAACCCCCGGTTTTCTCCGCGTCTGAGTGCGCGTTCGAAAGCGAGGATGCCGAGCGAGGTGGGGGTCACCCATGCCGACGCACCGGGAAACCATGGCCATCCATCAGGATGGGGGTCCTTGTCGCCGTTGCGCCACATTTCGAACTTGTAGCTCCAGCTCGAATCTCTGCCGGTCTGACCCTCCAGCCAGCCCAGCGCGCGTTTCATCCGGTCTGCGCCGATTGCCTCCTCCGGCAATAGCGCCGCCAACGCGGTGACCCATGTGCTCTCCGCCACGCCGGGTTGCGGACTCCAGCCGCCGTCCCTGCGCTGCGTCGAGCGAAGAAATCTCAGACCTGCCTCGAAGCTGGATCGTTCGACCTGCGTGGCGGTCTGGGCGAGCAATACAAACGCTGTCGGTTCAGTCCATGAACAGCCCTTGTTGTAGGCCCAGCCGCCATCGCGGTTTTGCCTGCTACTCCAATCCATCATTTCGAGATCTGCGGCCTTATTGTGTGTACGCTCCGATCGTCACGACCTGGCTTGTCCAGTGCACGCCAGAGCGTCGAAGCGATCATCGCGATTCCGTGCGGTTAGCTGCGCGCTTTGCGCTTGCCGCGACGGATGATCAGGAGCGTCAGGAAAAGTCCTGCCACGATCCAGAGCACGGCTTGCATCACTGTTGGGTTCATCGTCTTGGTTCTCCTTTTTTGTTGGTCAGTCTTGTTGGTCTTTCGTTACACGCAGCATCCGGCTTGCCCTGACGGGGCGAGCCGGCCTCCGCATTCGTTCAGCCGGCGGATGCTGCGCTCGCGCGCCGGCGTTTCTCAAGAAACTAGTTGGACCGGCGCTTGCGGCGCCGCTGCAGGAAGAGGACCAGCACCCCGAAGGTGGCAATCCACAGAACTGCTTGAACGAGTGTCGAATTCATTTTGCGTCTCTCCTTTTCTGCCCCGCGCACAACGGACTTCGCTTGTACGCTTGCTTTTCTTCTCGCGCACAACGGACTTCGCCTGTGCGCTTGCTTTTCTTCTCGCGCACAACGGACTTCGCCTGTGCGC